>VOFH01002232.1_pt1 | contig 127303 bp, 100 predicted proteins | sample 5384091 | NCBI WGS metagenome assembly VOFH01 (sample SAMN12384727, study PRJNA508395) | human gut metagenome | isolation source: healthy gut G | host: Homo sapiens
ACAGCACACCGGAACCTCGCCCTCGCGTTACAAGCGGAAAGGATAGTTTTCGATTTACAGGGCCTCTTCCGTCCTGCCTTGTCGGCCCGAACGGAAAAATACGTTTTTATGTCCGTTAAGGTCGAACTGTGTCAGGATAAAATCCGCTCCTCTAAAATCAAAAAACCGAACCTTGTTTTTCAGGTGGCGGCTCGCGGGTGTCCGCTATGACACGCCGCTATTTCAGCGCTTCGACCACGCGGCCGATCATCGCCGGGATGGCGTGCTCCTCCTGCGCGGTGAAGAAATTGCCGTCGATTTCGAACGGGGCGTCCGTCGCCACGGGGCCCGTCACGGCGGCCTTGGCCATCGGGTGCACGGCGACGCGCCGTCCGGCGGCGACGCCTGCGAATCCGAACATCATCCCTGCGGCGCAGTGGCCGATCATCGGTTTGCCCGTCTCCCCGAAGGTTTTCAGCACCTCCATCAGGTCCCTGTTCCAAGGCTCGCCGGCATGCTGAGACCGGCACGGCGTCGCCGCAGGCGAACACCAGAGCGTCGTACTCCTCTTCGTGACCCTTGAGGTTGGCGATCACGTCGTCGGCCGTCAGGCCGATGCCCGAGTTGGTGCGGATCTCGCGGCTTTCGGCCACGGCGAACACGGTGCAGGGAATCTTGTTTTCGAAAAAACGTTTCCAGATACTGGAACAGGCCCATCCCGTTCACGGGATTCACGGCCACGACAGCTGCTTTTTTGCCATGATTGCAATTCGTTTAGTGATACAATGGTTATTTTCGGTAAGTTTGTTATCTTTGCGTACAAAGATAGGGCAAACAGCCCGTAAAAACAATAACGCACTTAAAAATGAGATGGTTACATACGTGTAACCATTGCTGGATACCAAACGGATGGAGCCGGAGAAAAAATTGAAAAATTTCACGCCCACGGGTTCCTGCCCGGTCCGGGACGTGCTGTGCCGCCTGGGGGACAAGTGGTCGATGTTGGTGTTGCTGACGTTGAATGCCAACGGCGTGATGCGTTTCAGCGAGATCCACCGCACGCTGGGCGACATTTCGCACCGCATGCTGACCGTCACGCTGCGGATGCTCGAAACCGACGGAATGATCCGCCGCGAAGTCTACGCCGAGGTTCCGCCGCGGGTGGAATACCGTCTTACGGAGCGGGGCGGGAGTCTTCTGCCGCATATTTTCGGACTGGTGGAATGGGCCGAGGCGAACAAGGAGGCTATTCTGGACGGCCGCAGGAGGTCTTGAACGACATCCGCCGGGCGTCCGTGCCGTCGGGGTAGTAGCCGCGTAGCAGTTTTCCGGGGCGGAAGCCGTTGCGGGCGTAAAGCCTTATGGCAGAGTCGTTGTCGGTGCGCACTTCGAGCGTCACTTCACGCAGCCCGAGCCGCCGGGCCAGCGCGATAGCGGCGTCCAGCAACGCCTGTCCGGCTCCGCAGCCGCGCGCCGCGGGGTCCACCGCCACGGAGTAGATGCGGAGGTTTTGCGCCGTGCGCCGCATCAGCAACGAAATGTAGCCGACGACCGCACCGTCGCGGGTGGCGGCGTAGGACGCTCCCTGCGCATGCGTCAGCAGGTAGCGCAGCTGCCGCCGCGTGAAGGCCTCCCCTTCCGGGAATGAACGCCGCTCGACGCACTCCACGGCGTCGAGGTCCCCGGCCGTCGCGGGACGTATTCCGACTGCGGGGTTCATTGCGCGTGGAGGCGGTTGAGGCAGTGGACGAAGTGGTTGAGGATGCGGTAGTAAAGTTCGTCGCCCAGCACGGCGTCCTCGACTTCGTGGTCGATCGACGGGTTGTCGTTGATCTCGATCACCACGGCCCTGCCGTTGATGAGTTTCAGGTCCACGCCGTACAATCCCTTGCCGATCAGCGCCGCGGCCTTTACGGCGGTGTCGAGCACTTTCTGCGGCGCCTTGTAGATGGGTACGGTCTCCCATGCGCCGCACAGGTTGCGGCCTGTGTCGTCGTGGGCGTGGTTGTAGATCTGCCAGTGGCCCTTGGCCATGTAGTATTTGCAGGCGAACAACGGTTCGCCGTCCAGGAGGCCGATCCGCCAGTCGAACTCCGTGGGGATGAACTCCTGGGCCAGCAGCACGGACGAGTGGCGGAACATCTCGTCGAGCGCCGCGCGCAGCTCTTCGTCGCTGGCCACCTTGTGCATGCCCACCGAGAACGATCCGTCGGGAATCTTGAGGATGAAGGGCGCGCCGTGGCGTTCGCTGATCTCGCCGAAGGAGTATTCGTTGCTGCGGAACAGCAGCTGCGAGGCCGGGGCCGGGATGCGGGCCTTTTCGAAAAGCTCGCAGAGGTAGACCTTGTTCGTGCAGCGGATGATCGACTCGGGATCGTCGATCACGGCGATGTCGTTCATCGCGGCACGCTGCGCGAGGCGGAAAGTGTAGTGGTTGAGCGCTGTGGTGGCGCGGATGAACAGCGCGTCGAACTCCATCAGCCGCGTGGCTTCCTCCTCGGTGATCAGCTCCGCGTGGATGTTCATTTTCCGGGCCACTTCGAGGAACTTGTTGAGGGCGTCCTTGTCGCTGGGCGGGAATTTTTCGTCCGGGTCGTAGAGGATGGCGAGGTTGTAGCGTGCGGGCTTGGCCGAGCGCGGCGAGCGCCATACCTTCTTGTTGAAGCAGTCGAGCGCATTGGCGAAATCGTCCTGCCCGCTCTCCGAGAGCTGGCGCAGCGAAAGGGCCTGCACCGACTCGATCTGGTTGCGGGCGTGGTTATTCATCGTCACGCGCAGGATCGGGCAGGGGTAGTGGTCGAAGATGAACCGCGCGATCTTCTCCAGACCCTTCTCGCGGCAGGTTCCGAAGTAGATGTTCAGCTGCCAGGTTTCGTCGGTGATGCGGTTGCGTTCGATCCACTGTTGGCAGAGCTGTTGCAGGTTGCGGTTCATGCGGATTCCGGCGCCCGATTCGAGCTTGTTGAGCGTCTCGACGCCCGGCAGCACCCGGTGTCCCCGGGCCTGGGCCAGCAGCGAGCAATAGTAGCCTTCGGAGTTGTAGCCGTATTCGTCGCTCAAGTTGATGACCAGCTTGGGCGTCCGCTCCCCGTAACGGTGTTCGAGGTAGTCGGTGACGGTCATCAGCGAATCGGTTTCGCAGTAGGGTTTCCAGTCGTTGAGGCTGTTCAGCAGGATGAAGACGCTATTCATGCATGTGTGTTTTCGATGCGCCAAATGTAAGCAAATAAAGCATCCGTTGTACATGCCGCGCGCCGTTTTGCGAAATAAAAAAAACGGGCCTCCGCAGAGACCCGTTTTCCGGTTGTCCGTCGGGGCGTCAGGCCCGTTTTTTCGCCGCCTTGGCAGCCACCGCCTTGTCCAGCTCGATGATGAAGTCCGAGAGGACGTTCATGTAGTTGATGAAGGCGTCGTAGGCCGAGTCGTAGGGATTGAAGTAGGAGTGCACGTCGCCGTCCGAGAGCCACTTCGTCGCCATGTAGTAGAAGTGGTCGGAGGTCTGCATGAAACTCCACACGTAGTCGAAGTCGGGATTTTTCAGCGCCGCGATCTTCTCCTTCTGGGCGTAGAGCTTCGAGAAGGCCTCGTTCTGCAACTCGTTGCCCAGCCAGGCCGTCACGTCGCGCTCCTCGTCGGCCCACGACATCACGTGCGGGCAGTGGAGCACCGAGACGGGCTGGTGCTTCTTGGCCGCTTCGCTGACGGTGGCGAACTCCAGGTCGTTCTTCTTGGCCAGGATCGCCTTCGGCAGGGCGCGCATGAACTCGAAGATGCCCGTGTCGGCTGTCTGGTGTTCGCCGAAGGTCTCGTAGTCCATGAAGAGGTTCACGACTTCGCCCGGGGTGTCCTCCGAGGCGATCCACTTCACGTACTTCTCCGCCGTTAGGGGCCACTGGTCCCAGCTGCGGTTCGAGAAGCGGAAGGCGATGTCGTCCGAGAGCTTGTAGTTGCGCAGCAGCAGGCGCAGCTTCTGATCGACAGCGTTGGCATAGACGTAGTTGGGCGACTTCCAGCCCAGCACGTGCTTGGCCCCTTCGGCCAGCATCGTGCGGAAGCCCATCGAGGCGACCATCGCGCCGATGTCGTCCGAATAGATCAGCTCCGTGTTGCGGAAGGCCGTGGGCTTCACGCCGAACTCCTTCTTCATGAGGTTCGTATGCAGCCGGACCTGTTCGGTGAAATCCTCCTTCGACGCCAGCGACGCCAGCGAGTGGGAGTAGGTCTCGGCCAGAAACTCCACGCATCCCGTGGCGGCCAGTTCCTTGAACGAGTCGAGCACCTCGGGCGCGTAGGCGCGGAACTGCTCGACGGCGATGCCGGTGATCGAGAACGAGCAGCGGAACTTGCCCTTGTTCTCCTTGATGAGCTTCAGCAGCAGCGCATTCATCGGCAGGTAGCACTGCCGGGCCACCTTCTGCATGATGGATCGGTTCATGAGGTCGTCCAGGTAGTTGTGATCCTTGCCCATGTTGAAGAAACGGTATTTCTTCAGGCGCCAGGGCTGGTGTACCTGGAAATATAAGCAGACGGTTTTCATGCGGGTTGCTATTTTAATTGTTTCTTATTCTCTTCGATCACGGCTTCGTACACCGATTTGATCTTCGCCGCGGCGTCGTTCCACTTGAGGTTCGTCACCTCCTCCAGCCCCTTCGAGGCGAACATTTTGCCCAGCGCGGGGTATTCGATCAGTCCGTAGATGGCGTCGGCCAGGGCGTCCACGTCCCAGTAGTCCACCTTCACGGCGTAGTCGAGCACCTCGGCCACGCCGCTCTGCTTCGAGATGATGACCGGGACGTTCGAGCGCATGGCTTCGAGCGGCGAGATGCCGAACGGCTCCGAGACCGACGGCATGACATAGACGTCCGACAACTGGAACATCTTGTGCACGTCCTCGCCGCGCAGGAAGCCCGTGAAGTGGAAGCGGTCGGCGATGCCGAGCCGTGCCACGCGGCGGATCACATGATTCATCATGTCGCCCGAGCCGGCCATCACGAAGCGCACGTCGGGAACCCGCTTGAGGACCTTGGCGGCCGCCTCGACGAAGTAGTCGGGGCCTTTCTGGTAGGTGATGCGTCCCAGGAAGGTCACGACCTTGTCGGTGACGCCCCGCTCGGGAACCTTGCCGCTGTTCTGGGCGAAGCGCACGGCGTTGTGCACCGTCACGACCTTCCCGGCGGGAATGCCGTAGCGGTTGATGACGATGCTGCGCGTGAGGTTCGAGACGGCGATCACCCGGTCGGCGGCCTCCATGCCGGCGCGCTCGATGGCGTAAACCTGCGTGTTGATGTTCTCTCCGCTGCGGTCGAACTCCGTGGCGTGCATGTGCACCACCAGCGGTTTGCCCGAGACGCGTTTGGCGGCGATTCCGGCGTAGTAGGTGAGCCAGTCGTGGGCGTGGATCACGTCGAACTGCCCCTCCAGGTCGCGGGCCACCTGCGCGGCGACCACGGCGTAACGGGCGACCTCCTCCATGAGGTTGGCGCCGTACTTGCCCGAGAAGGTGTAGCGCTGTTTCCAGGCATCGGTCGTCGACCAGGTCTTCCGCCCCGACTTGACGTACTGCTCGTGGTAGGACTCGTACTCCTCGGGGGAGATATAGGGGACCATGTTCGAGTCGATGTGGATGAACGACATCTTCTCCAGAATGTCGTCCGCGCCGCTGCCCGTCGAACCGTACAAGGCCTCCACGTCGCTGGCGTTCACGACGTGCGTGAAACGCTGGTCCTCGTCGCCGTAGGCGTGCGGGACGATGAAAGTGACGTCTACGCCGTTGCGCGCCAGTCCGCGGGTCATTCCGTAGCAGGCCGTTCCCAGCCCGCCTGCAATGTGGGGCGGAAACTCCCATCCGAACATTAAAACTCTCATACCTTATCTTTTTGTTGTTTCATTTTGCCGCCTGTGCGCTTCCTCTCCGCATCCCTTCACGGCGCCCGGCCGTGTCCGTAAGTCAGATTCCGCTTCGAACCCCTCCCCTCGGAAGGAGCCTCGCCATCCGGCACAACTCTCTTTCACATTGTGCGCCCGGGCCGTATTCGTTATTTCGTTTTTTCCGTCGTTTTCTTCTTCGTTGTCTTTTTGGCGGCCGTCCTCTTCGCGGCGGCCTTTGCCGCGGGTTTCACGGCCTTCGCGGCCTTCGCGGCAACCTTCTCCTTACCAACGTTTTTTGCGGCCTTCGCAGTCTTCGGATTCGCTTTTTTTTGTGGGTTTTTCCGACTTTCCGGGCGTCTCTTTCGGTTTGCGTGCGAGGATCATGCCGTAGATGTCCAGCACGGCCGCGACGCTCCACGCCTGCGAAATGGCTCCGCGCGGCGCGAACGGAGGATCGGCGTCGAACAGTTCGCCGATCGAACCGATGCCGTAGGTCTGGATGTCCTCCTCGAATCCGGCGAGAATCTCCTCGGCCTGCGGCAGAAAGGCGTCGCCGTCGATGTCGAAGCAGGCGCTGACGTAGAACGACAGCAGCCACGGCCATACCGACCCGTTCTTGCCCGCGAAGTCGCGTTCGGCGGGCGTACCCTCCTGCGAACCCTTGTAAAGCGGGTTGCGGGGCGAGAGCGAGCGCAGGCCCTTCGGCGTGAGGAGGTGCTGCCGCACTGTGCGGATCACCTCCAGCTGGGTCTGCTCGTCGAGCATCTTGTAGGGCAGCCCGCAGGCGACGATCATGTTCGGGCGGATGTCCGTGTTGGCGCCGTCGCAGCCCACGCAGTCGGCCAGGTAGCCTTTGGGCAGGCGGAAGAGTTCGTTGAACGACGCCGCGGTGCGTTCGGGCAGTTTCTCCCACGCCTTCACGAACTTCGTGTCGCCCGCCTCGCCGGCCAGCCGGAGAGCGTAGCGGACGGCGTTGTACCACAAGGCGTTGACCTCCACCTGATAGCCGTTGCGCGGGGTGACGGAACGGCCGCCGATCACGGAGTTCATCCACGTGAGGGGAACCTCGTCGGACGACGCCCACACCAGCCCGTTGTCGTTGAGCGCGACACGGCCCGCGACGCCCCGTTTGTACGACTCGAGCACCTGCTTCATGGCCTCGCCGTAGTGTTTCCAGATCTTTTTCGCGCCGATCTGCGCTTCGAGCCGCTGGAGAGTCCAGAAGAACCACAGCGGGGCGTCGGCCCGCGGCCGCCGAGGCGTTGCGGCGAACATGCCGTCGCTGCATGCCGCGCACCTGCGTGTCGAGGACGTCGATGCAGTCCTCCTTGTGGTTCTGCCACAGGGTGATTCCCGGCAGGGCGACGAAGCTCTGGCGTCCCGAGACGCCGTGCCACGGATAGCCCGCGATGACCTCCGTGCGGCCGCCCGGCCGGCGGATCACGAACTGGCGCGCCGAGTGCTCGAGGCAGCTCAGGAAGTCGATCTTGTGCGTGCGGCGTGCGATCGAGGCGGCGAATACCTCCTCGATGGTCTTCGTCGAACCCATCTCGTCGAGCGAGGCCGAGAAGATGATGCTTTCGCCCTTCTTCAGCTCCGTTTCGAAGTAGCCCGTGGTCATCAGGTCCTCGTGCCCCTCGTAGCCGCGGGCGAGGTCCTGCAGGTATTCGAAGTTGTAGTACCAGTCGGGGGCCGGAACGAATTCCGTGCCGGGTTTGCTGGTCTGGAGGTAGAGCCACGGGAACGAGCCGTAGAGGCGGCACTTCACGCCGTTCACCGCGGGGTAGGAGTGCCCGTCGGCCTCCATGTTGGCGTGCGTCAGCGCGTGTTTGTCGCGGAAGGCGAGGAACGGGCGCAGCCGGAGGCGCGTTTCCGAATGGGCGTCGACGAGCGTGTAGCGGATCATCAACTGCGTCCGCTTGTGAATCCACAGCATCTCCTTGCGGAGGATCACGCCGCCCACGCGGTAGGTGATCGTCGGGGTCGGCGTGTATTCGAAGTCCGTGATGTACTTGTGGCCGCGCGGCTCGTAGGTCCCCTGGAAACGGTGCAGCGCCAGGTTGAACGTCTGGTCGTGCTGGATGACCGTCTCGTCGAGCGACGACAGCAGGACGTAGGTCCTGCCGCTGTCGTCGATGGGGGCGACCATCAATCCGTGGTATCGGCGGGTGTTGCAGCAGACGATGGTGGTACTCATGTAGCCGCCTATACGGTCCGTAGCGAGCATCTCCCGCTGGAGCGAGTACTCCAGGTTTCCCAATTCGCTTTTGTCGAAGGTAAGTGCTGACATATGCTTTAAAATACGGTTCGTCCTTTAAAGATATTGAAATTTTCGAACAGTTACAACTTGTTATTGTTAATTATTCAAATTTAATACCTTCTATTGGCATTAGGCCCACTTCACCAGCGCGAAGTCCATGCGGTGCGGCAGGAGCGGGTTCGAGGGGTAGATGCGCAGCGCCACGTCGAACGTGCCGGCCTCGTCGGGCGTGTAGTCGAGCGAGTAGGTGACCCGGCTTCCGTCGGCCTTCGTGCGTTCCAGCTGGATCGTCCGCGTGACGTTCACCGACTGTCCTCCGACGATCTGCTGCGCCACGACCATCTCCACGCCGATGTCCTCGGGCCGCAGGTTGGCCACGTCCACCGTCACGGCGAAGTGGTACTTCTCGCCCACGCAGACGGCCTCCTTGTCGATCATCACCCGCTCGACGTCCACCACGCGCACCTCGTCCCAGGCGGCCGAGACCTTGCGTTTCCACGCCGCGATCTCGCGGGCGAGGCGGTAGGTGTCGGCGCACAGCTCGCGCTTGCGGGCGGCGAGCTTGTCGTAGAAGCGGTTTTCGTAGTCGGTGAGCATGCGGTTGGTGGTGAAGTTCGAGGCGATCTCCGCCACGCACCTCTTCACCGACGAAACCCACTCGTGCGGCGTGCCCTGCGCGTCGCGGGCGTAGTATTTCGGGGCGATCTGCTCCTCGATGGTGTTGTAGATCATCTCGGCGTCGAGCTCGTCCTGATAGCGCTGCTCGGAGAAGGTGCGCTCCATGGGGAGCATCCATCCGGCGCCCTCCTTGTAGCCTTCGACCCACCAGCCGTCGAGCACGGAGAACTGCATGACGCCGTTCATCACGCACTTTTCGCCCGACGTCCCGGAGGCTTCGAGCGGCCGGGTGGGGGTGTTGAGCCATACGTCGACGCCCTGCACCATGCGGCGGGCGAGTTCCATGTCGTAGTTCTGCAGGAAGATGATCTTGCCGACGAACTGCGGCATGGCCGACACCTCGACGATGCGCCTGATCAGGTCCTGCCCGGGCTTGTCGTTGGGGTGGGCCTTGCCCGCGAAGATGAACTGCACGGGGCGCTCCTTGTTATTGACGATCTCCGACAGCCGGTCGAGGTTCGTGAACAGCAGGTAGGCGCGCTTGTAGGTGGCGAAGCGGCGCGCGAAGCCGATGGTCAGCACCTCGGGCTTGATGCCCTCGATGACCTGAAGCATCTGGCGCGGCGAGTCGAGGCGCACCTGCCGGGGGTCGCTGTAACGCCGGCGGATATGCTTGATGAGCTTGTTCTTGAGCTTCATGCGCTCCTCCCACAGCTCCGCGTCGGGGATGTCGTGAACCTTCTGCCAGGCCGGGATGTCGTAGACATGGCCTTCGAATCCGTCGGCGAAGTAGCGGGCGTAGAGGCGGCGCATCGACGTGGCGATCCACGTCGGGAAGTGCACGCCGTTGGTGACGTAGCCGATGTGCAGCTCGTTCTTGAAGTAGCCGGGCCACATATTGCCCAGAATGTCCTTCGATACTTCGCCGTGGAGCCACGACACGCCGTTCACCTCCTGCGAGAGGTTGCAGGCCAGCACCGACATCGAGAACTTCTCGTTCGGGTCGTTGGGGTTGGTCTTGCCCAGGTTGATATACTGCTCCCAGGTGATGCCCAGCACGTCGGGATAGTGCGACATGTACTGGCGGATCATCGGCTCGGGGAAGGCGTCGTGTCCGGCCGGAACGGGGGTGTGCGTCGTGAAGAGCGACGACGAGCGCACGACCTCCAGCGCCTCCGAGAAGGAGAGCCTGCGGTGGTTGATCATTTCGCGGATGCGCTCGATGCCGATGAAGGCGGCGTGTCCCTCGTTGCAGTGATAGACGTCGTGCCGGACGCCCAGCTTGCGCAGGGCGCGGATGCCGCCGATGCCCAGCAGGATCTCCTGCTTGAGGCGGTTCTCCCAGTCGCCGCCGTAGAGGTAGTAGGTGATCTGGCGGTCCTCCTCGAGGTTGGCCTCGAAGTCGGCGTCGAGCAGGTAGAGGTCCGTGCGGCCCACCTGGCATTTCCAGATGCGCGCCGAGAGCGTGCGGCCCGGGAAGGCGATGGTGACCGTCATCCAGCCGCCGGCGTCGTCGCGCACGGGCGAAATGGGCAGCTTGTAGAAGTTCTGCGCTTCGTAGGTGGCCTCCTGCGCACCCTGGGCCGAGAGCCGCTGCGTGAAGTAGCCGTAGCGGTAGAGCAGGCCCACGGCGGCCATCGGCACGTTCTTGTCCGAAGCCTCCTTGAGGTAGTCGCCGGCCAGGATGCCCAGACCGCCCGAATAGATCTTCAGCGACGAATGGAGTCCGTACTCCATCGAGAAGTAGGAGATCGTCGTGGTCTTCGGGTCGGGCTTTTCGTTCATGTAGTCGCGGAACTGCGTGTGCACGGCGTCGAGCTGCGCGAGGAAGTTCGGGTCGTGCTCGAGCTCTTTGAGCCGTTCGACGCTCAGCTTGTCGAGGAAGGCGATCGGGTTGCGGTCCGAAGCGGCCCACAGGGCGGGGTCGATGCCTTCGAACAGGTCGCGGGCGCCGGGATTCCAGCTCCACCAGAGGTTGCGCGACAGCTCCTCGAGGGCGTGCAGCCGCTTGGGCAGCGTCTTATCGACCATCATGCGGTTCCAGTTGGGCTTTTCGACGAAAAGCTGCTGACGCACGAAGTTGATCTGTTCGGTCTTCGTCCCCCCGTCGTCCAGCACGGCGCGGTTGGTCCGCACGACGGAGCTCTCGACCGCCTCGGAGTAGGCCTGCTCGTAGGCCGCGAAGAGGTGCTCCCAGAGCGCCGTCAGCGAGATTTCATAGGCCGAGGTGTGCTGTTCGTTGACGTGTTTTTCGTCCAGCAGGCTGAAACGCAGCAGCGTATCGGCGATCTTCGCCTCGACCTCCTTGTCGTTGTAGTCGTCGCGGCGGATGACCTCCACGCCGGCGTGCTCGCGCTGCTTTTCGGCCCAGATGCCGAAGCCGGCCAGCGTCGTGGTGATCGTCGGCACGGAGAAGGCGATCGACTCGAGCGGCGTGTACCCCCACGGCTCGTAGTAGGAGGGGAAGACCGTCAGGTCCATGCCCGCGAGCAGTTCGTAGTAGTCCTTGTCGAAGATGCCGTCGGCCCTGTTGAGGTACGTGGGGACGAAGATCACCTTCACCTTCGATCCGGGCGTCGTGAGGTTGCTGTTCTTCAGCGCGTTCACGATGGGGTCCCACGTCGCGTTTTCAAGGTAGTGGGTCGAATGTCTGTACTGGCCTGCGTCGATGGGCTTCGACGGGTCGGCCAGATGGGCCTGCAAATCGAGGCGCGGGCCGCGGTTGCCGGCCGGCACGGTGATGTAGGCCAGCACCTCGCGCCGGAGACGGTCCGAGGCGGCGAGCTGCTTGAGCGACTCGATGAAGACGTCGATGCCCTTGTTGCGGAATTCGTAGCGGCCGCTGGTTCCGACGATCAGCGGGTCGCCCGTGAATTTTTCGCCCAGGCAGGCCTCGGCCACCGAGATCATCGCCCGGCGGGCTTCGTCGCGTTTGGCGTAGTACTCCTCGCCGGCCCATACGAAGTCGTTCTCGAAGCCGTTGGGCGTCACGCCGTCCGGTTCGCGCCCCAGCAGGTATTTGCATTCGTTGGCCGTGATGTCGCTCACCGTCAGGAATGCGTCGTGGTAGGCGGCGGCCATCTTCTCGATCGAGTGTTTGGCCGTGACGTTGAACTGGCGCGCCAGCTCGTCGGCGTTGAATTTCGGGAGGTCGTTGTAGAGCGGCAGGCGGTTGCCGGCGATGCAGCGGCCCATGACCGTGGCGTGGGTGGTGAACACCGTGGCGATGTAGGGGGCGTGTTTGCGCAGGTACAGCCCGCCCGCGGCGGTCATCCACTCGTGGAAATGCGCGACAGCCTTCTCGGTCGGCGTGCCGAAGGTCTCGACGTAGGAGGCGATCACGACGCCTGCGGCCCATCCGAACAGCACCGGCTCGATGTAGTCCCACTGGCCCGAGATCGAGTCCACGTGGTACAATTCCCAGAGGCTTTTGAGTATTTCGTCCTTGCGGGGGGATCAGCGACGAGAAATCGACCAGCACCACCGTCGGCTCGCCCTTGATTTTCCAGCGGCCGACGCGGACGCGGATGCCTTCGTTGTAGAGGCTCTGGCGCCAGGCCTTCAGCAGATTGGGGTCCTCCTCGAACTCCGGGTTGACGCCCTCGTGCGAGAGGTCGGGACCCAGCAGGACGTAGCGGTCTGCGAATTTGCGGGTGACGGTCTGCGCTTTGGTCGAAATGACGGTGTGGATGCCGCCGACCTTGTTGCATACTTCCCAACTTACTTCGAACAGCAAATCGGGGGAGTGTTTGGCATTGCTCATATACTTATGCTAATTTGTAATTTTCGTGACGAACCGAAGAAGAATTCGGCCGCAAAGGTAACACTTATATTTATATTAAACAATCGGGAGTGGATGTTTATAAAAATATTTAATAATAACTTAACATTTCAGTTTCACTTGGTTGTGGTGTCCGGTTCCGTTTCGAAAAACGTTTCGATCACCGCGTCGGAGACCAGCATCCGAGCCGGCGGGACGGCCATCCGTCCCGCTGCGAGAACGAGCGTGCGGCTCTTCAGCCACGGTTCCGCATCGCGCAGGACCCGTGCCGCGCGCTCCTTGCCGAACAGTCTTTCCGCCTCCCGCAGGTCGATGCCTTCGGCCGTGCGCAGCCGGGTCATCACGTATTCGTTGAAGCGGTCGCGGTCGGTGAGGGTTTCCGCTTCGGCGGGCGCGCCGCCGATGTACTCCGTCACCGAGGCGACGTTCCAATGGCGTTCCCGGCCGTCGAACGAATGGGCTGCGGGACCGATGCCGAGGTACTTCGCGCCGTGCCAGTAGGCGGCGTTGTGGCGGGCGCGGAAGCCCGGCAGGGCGAAATTCGAAACCTCGTAGTGCTCGAACCCCGCTCCGGTCAGCGTTTCGTGCACGAGGGCGTATTCCGTTTCGCTGGTGGCTTCGTCCACCGGGGCGAACTGTCCGCGGGCGGCCCGCCGTCCGAAGGCCGTACCGGGTTCGACGGTCAAATGGTATGCCGAAATGTGCTGCACGCCCAGCGCGAGGGCGCTGTCGAGCGAGCGGCGCAGCGTGTCGTTCCCGAAACCCGGGACGCCGAAAATCAGGTCGACGGTGATGTTTTCATAACCTTCGTGCTGTGCGCTCCGCACGGCCTCGACGGCTTGCGCAGCGTTGTGGCGGCGGTTCATCAGCTTGAGACACGCGTCGTCGAACGACTGGATGCCGACCGACAGGCGGTTGACGCCCGCGCGGCGCAGCACGGCGAGGTAGGCGGGGGTGAGGTCGTCGGGATTGGCTTCGAGCGTGGTCTCCTCCGCCGCAGTGCAATCGAACAGCGTCGCGGCATGGTCCAGCAGCCCCGCGACGGCCTCCGGGGCGCACAGCGAGGGGGTGCCGCCGCCGAAGTAGCGGGTGCGCACCGGCTCGCCGCCCAGATATTCCCGCCGGGCGTCCAGTTCGCGGTGCATGGACTCCAGAAGAGGGTCCATGCGGCGCAGGTCGACGCTTTTGTAGAAGTCGCAGTAGGCGCAGACGCGCTTGCAGAAGGGTATGTGGAAATAAAGTCCGGCCATGTTATCCAAAGATACGAAAAAGACGGATGACTGCAAAACGGAATCGCATCCGGTTCGGAAAATTTTTCCGGCTGCGGCTCCGCCTCCGCCCGCGGGAGGCCGGGAAGTCGGGGCGGCGCTTCTTCATTTTCAGCGCGATGCTCCCCGTCTGTCGCCCGGAACGCACGGGGCGGCAGCGGGCAGAGCGTCGGAGTCGTTTCCGGCTGTGTTTTCATGGAGGGCCGGCGGTTGCGGGGCGGCGGGAAACGTGTTCCGGGGGAGGGCTGTTTCCGGGCGGAAAATCCGCGCTCCCCCAAAGGTGATAAAAACCGGCGGAAGAAAACCGGAGCGTCCCGTCCGGCGCGGATAAATTGCGGCAAAATTTTTGCCGGGCGATCCTCGCAAGGGTTTGCGAAGGGCTTTTCGGCGGCGTTGTACGACGCTATCAATGAGGCGTATAGCACTATCGGAAAAAATAATAAATATTTTTTGTAATTTCGGCTGTTATTTTTTTCACAATTATGAAAGTTTTTCTACCTTTGTGCCGTTGAAGTCCGGACCTGCGGACTGAAACGTCAGGTTGAAAAGAGGATTTTAATCAAATAAATTGCAATTATGGACAAAATGGATCTGAAAAAGTACGGGATCACGGGCGTGACCGAGATCGTGTACAATCCCTCCTACGACGAACTGTTCCGTGAGGAGACGAAAAAAGGCCTGCGCGGCTTCGAGAAGGGTCAGTTGACCGACATGGGCGCCGTGAACGTGATGACGGGCGTCTATACCGGCCGTTCGCCCAAGGACAAGTTCTTCGTGATGGACGAGACCACCAAGGATACGATCTGGTGGACCTCCGACGAGTACAAGAACGACAACAAGCCCGTGACGAAGAAGGCCTGGAAGGAGCTGAAGAAGATCGCCGTCGAGGAGCTGTCGGGCAAGAAGCTCTACGTGGTGGACACCTTCTGCGGCGCCAACGAGAACACGCGTCTGAAGATCCGCTTCATCATGGAGGTGGCTTGGCAGGCTCACTTCGTGAAGAACATGTTCATCCGTCCGACGGACGCCGAACTGGAGAACTACGGCGAGCCCGACTTCGTGGTGCTCAACGCCTCGAAGGCCAAGGTGAAGGAGTACAAGAAGCTCGGCCTGAACTCGGAGACGGCCGTCGTGTTCAACCTCACCGAGAAGATGCAGGTGATCATCAACACGTGGTACGGCGGCGAGATGAAGAAGGGTATGTTCTCCTACATGAACTACCTGCTGCCGCTCAAGGGCATCGCTTCGATGCACTGCTCGGCCAACACGAACGAGAAGGGCGAGACGGCCATCTTCTTCGGTCTGTCGGGAACCGGCAAGACCACGCTTTCGACCGATCCGAAGCGTCAGCTCATCGGCGACGACGAGCACGGCTGGGACGACGACGGCGTATTCAACTTCGAGGGCGGCTGCTACGCCAAGGTCATCAACCTCTCGAAGGAGAACGAGCCGGACATCTGGAACGCCATCCGCCGCAACGCCCTGCTGGAGAACGTGACGGTGGACAAGAAAGGCAAGATCGACTTCGCCGACAAGTCGGTGACGGAGAACACCCGCGTGTCGTACCCGATCTTCCATATCGACAACATCGTGAAGCCCGTATCGAAGGCTCCGGCCGCCAAGAAGGTGATCTTCCTTTCGGCCGACGCATTCGGCGTGCTGCCTCCGGTTTCGATCCTGACTCCCGAGCAGACGAAGTACTACTTCCTCTCCGGTTTCACGGCCAAGCTGGCAGGTACGGAGCGCGGTATCACGGAGCCCACGCCGACCTTCTCGGCCTGCTTCGGCGCCGCCTTCCTGTCGCTGCACCCCACCAAGTACGGCGAGGAGCTCGTGAAGAAGATGCAGAAGTCGGGCGCCAAGGCCTACCTCGTGAACACGGGTTGGAACGGAACCGGCAAGCGTATCTCGATCAAGGACACGCGCGGCATCATCGACGCGATCCTCGACGGTTCGATCGACAAGGCTCCGACCAAGACCATGCCTATCTTCGATTTCGTGGTTCCGACCGTCCTGCCGGGCGTAGACCCCGCTATCCTCGATCCGCGTGACACCTACAAGAGCGCCAAGGATTGGGAGGTTAAGGCAGAGGATCTGGCCAACCGTTTCGTGAAGAACTTCGTGAAGTTCACGGGCAACGAGGAGGGCAAGAAACTCGTAACCGCAGGCCCGAAGGTAAAGTAATTCTCTGCGGCTTGAGCCGCTGCAAATAGATGAATCCCGGTTTCCGCAGTTGGAGACCGGGATTTTTTATGTTGTGGAACAGGCACGGTCCGGCGGATGGGCGGCGGATGTGTGCGGACGGGTTTGCGATCGGAGGCGATCCGTCTGCGCCGGTCGCTGTCGGTTTTGCCGGGGCGATGCGGGGTTGCCGCGCCCGTGTGTGCGGGGTTTGCCGGACAAACGGATGGAAAAAGCCCGGCAGGAATAAATTTCCAGCCGGGCTTTTCGTCTTGCGGAAGCCGGCAGGTCAGACCGTCATAATCTCCTTCTCCTTCTTCGAAAGCGCTTCGTCCAGCGTCTTGGAGAACTTTTCGAGCAGTTTCTGCGACTGCGTTTCGCCGTCCTTCGATTCGTCCTCGGGCATGCCCTCCTTCTGGGCCTTCTTGAAGGCTTCCACCGCGTCGCGGCGGGCGTTGCGCAGGCTGATGCGGGCGGTCTCCGCTTCGGCGCGCACCTGCTTCACCAGCTCTTTGCGGCGCTCCTCCGTAAGGGGCGGAATCGTCAGGCGGATCTGCTCGCCGTTGTTCGAGGGCGTCAGGCCGATGTTCGAGTCGATGATGGCTTTCTCGATCGGGCGCAGCATGTTCTTGTCCCACGGCTGGATCAGGATGGTCCTGGCGTCGGGTACGGTGACGCTGGCAGCGCCCGAAACGGGAACCTGCGAGCCGAAATAGTCGACCATCACGCCGTTCAGGGCGTTGGGCGACGCCTTGCCGGCGCGAACGTTCAAAAGTTCCTCTTCGAGGTGGTCGATGGCCTTCTGCATGCGGCCCGTAGCTTCGTTGAGAATCGTCTTGGTATCCATAAGTGTTGGGGTTTAATTTCCGAGTGTTTTTTCGATGGTGCGGATCAGCTCCTCGAATTCATGTTCGTCGTAGCCTACCGTGGCCAGCACGACCTTGCCCTTGCGGTCGATCACGAAGTTCCGCGGGATGTAGTTCGAGGCGTAGCGGTCGTAGACGGTGCGTGCGGGGTCGAGTCCCATCGGGAAGGCGTAGCCGGTCTTTTCGCGGAACGCCTCCACGGCCTCGCGTTTCTCGCCTCGCGATACGGGCAGGAAGACGAACTCCTTGCCGGCGAAGCGGTCGATGATGTCCGTCTGCACGCGGGTCAGCTCCTGCCGGCAGGGCGGACACCACGTGGCCCAGAAGTTGAGCAGCACGACTTTGCCCTTCAGGTCGCCGAGCGTCACGGAGCTGCCGTCGACCATCTCGACCGTGAAGTCCGGAGCCGTGTCTCCGGACTTTACGAGCGTTGTCGATTCGGCGTCCGTCTCGGCGCCCTTCTTGGCGTTGCGGTTGCCGCACGAGGGCAGCAGCAGGATGACGGCGATGATCGCGGCGATCAGCGCCAGCATCACCCACAGCGATTTGTTGCTTTTCTTGGTTGCCATAGTCTTACAGTTTTACCAGCGTTCCGATCTTCTCCCCGGCAAGGACTTTGCCGAGGTTGCCCGCGGTGTCCATGTCGAAGACGATGATCCGGAGACCGTTCTCGCGGCAGAGCGTGAAGGCCGTGAGGTCCATGACCTTCAGACGGCGGTCGAGGACCTCCTCGAACGTGATTTCGTCGAATTTCGTCGCTGCGGGGTCCTTCTCCGGGTCGGCCGTGTAGACGCCGTCCACGCGGGTGCCCTTCAGCATCACGTCGGCCTCAATCTCGATGCCGCGCAGCGCCGACGCCGAGTCGGTCGTGAAGTAGGGGTTCGACGTGCCGCCTCCGACGATCACCACGTAGCCCGCTTCGAGGTATTCGATGGCACGGGCTTTGGAGTAGTATTCGCCGATGGGTTCCATGCGGATCGAGGTGAGCACCTTGCATCGGACGCCGTTGTCTTCGAGCGCCGACTGGAGCGCCAGCGAGTTGATGATCGTGGCGAGCATGCCCATCTGGTCGCCCTTCACGCGGTCGAAGCCCTTTTTGGCGCCCGTGAGGCCGCGGAAGATGTTGCCGCCGCCGATGACGATGCCGATCTGGACGCCCGTTGCTGCGGCGGCTTTGATCTGCTCGGCGTAGGATTGCAGCGTCTCGGGGGAAAGCCCGTATTTCTGTCCGCCTTGCAGCGATTCGCCGCTCAATTTCAGGAGTATTCGCTTGTATTTCATCGTGGGTCGCGTTTTATCGTAGTGCGAAGATAGGTATTTTTTCGAAAAAATTCATATATATTCCTTATCTTTGGTGTCGTAACGACACTTTTACCGGTCGGAGCGTTTTGCCGGGCCGCGCGCGATTCGGTTTTGGAGGCGTCCGTTCTTTTTTCTATCTTTGCAATCCTTATGTCGTCGGAAGAATATAAACTGCTCGATACGATTTCCTCACCGCGGGAGTTGAAAAAACTCCCGCCGGAGGAGCTGTCCGCCTACTGCGACGAGCTGAGGCGTTACATCATCGACGAGTGTGCGGTCAATCCGGGCCACCTGGCATCGAGCCTCGGGGCCGTGGAACTGGCTGCGGCCCTGCATTACGTCTTCGACACCCCGGAGGACCGGATCGTCTGGGACGTCGGCCATCAGACCTACGCCCACAAGATCATCACGGGACGCCGCGAGGCGTTTAAAACCAAACGGCAGCTGAACGGCATCAGCGGTTTTCCGCGCATGTCCGAGAGCGAATACGATTCTTTCGGGGGCGGGCACGCTTCGGTGTCGATCTCCGCGGCGTTCGGCATGGCCAAGGCCGCCGAACTGCGGGGCGAGAAGCGGCAGGTCGTGGCCGTGATCGGCGACGGCTCGATGACCGGAGGGCTTGCGTTCGAGGGGCTGAACAACGCCGGGGCCTCGAAGCGCACCAACCTGCTGGTGATTCTCAACGACAACAACATGGCCATCGACCAGGCCACGGGAGCGCTGAAAAACTACCTGCTGAAAATCTCGACTTCGGTGCACTACAACCGTTTCAAACAACGGCTGTGGGGGCTGATGTCGCATACGCCGCGGCTGCTGCGGCTCTGCCAGAAGGCGGGCAACGCCGTGAAGCAGGGGCTGCTGAACAAGAGCAATTTTTTCGAAAGTCTCAATTTCCGTTATTTCGGTCCGGTGGACGGTCACAACCTCAAGGAGTTGGTGCGGACGCTTCGGGCGTTGCGCGACATCGAGGGGCCTAAACTGCTGCACGTGATGACGGTCAAGGGCAAGGGCTACCTGCCGGCCGAGCACGACCAGCCCGCCTGGCACGCCCCGGGGCGTTTCAATCCCGACACGGGCGAGCGGATTTCGGCTCCGGGCGGCGCAGCGCGTTATCAGGACGTGTTCGGCGAAACCCTGCTGGAACTGGCGCGCCGCGACGGGCGCGTCGTGGGCGTCACGCCCGCCATGCCGTCGGGCTGTTCGATGAACATTCTGCTGCGCGAGATGCCCGGCCGCTGTTTCGACGTGGGCATCGCCGAAGGGCATGCCGTGACTTTCTCGGCCGGACTGGCCGCGGCGGGCATGATTCCCTTCTGCAACATTTATTCGAGTTTCATGCAGCGGGCCTACGACAATGTGATCCACGACGTTGCGATTCAGGATCTTCCGGTGGTGATGTGTCTCGACCGGGGCGGCCTGGTGGGCGAGGACGGGGTGACGCACCACGGGGTCTTCGACATGGCCGCTTTCGGCGCCGTGCCGGGACTGACGATCGCCGCGCCGATGAACGAACCCGAACTGCGCAACATGATGTATACGGCCCTCGGATCGGGACATCCCTTTATGATCCGCTATCCGCGGGGGCACGGCGAGGGCTTGCCGTGGCGCGGCGAGAAGTTCGAGACGCTGCCCGTCGGACGTGGCCGCCGCCTGCGCGAGGGCGCAGACGTGGCGCTGTTGACCGTGGGGACCGTCGGCAACGCCGCCGCACGGGCCGCCGGACGCGCTGCCGCGGAAGGCGTGAGCGTCGCGCATTACGACCTGCGGTTCGTGAAACCGCTGGATGAAGCGTTGCTGGACGAAGTGGGGCGTAAGTTCCGCCGTGTGGTCACGGTCGAGGACGGTTCGCTGCGCGGAGGCGTCGGCGAAGCCGTCGCGGCGTTCTTCAACGGCCGCGGCTACGACGTGCGGGTGCAGCGGCTCGGCATCGGCGACGAGTGGGTCGAACACGGCACGCCCGGGCAGTTGTACGCCCTGTGCGGCTACGACGAGGAGGGCATTCTGCGCGCCCTGCTCGATACCCGCGCATAAATTTTCCGCAACGCATTTTTTCGGCACAAATTCTGCGAGATTGCTTCCCAAAACGACCGGGAAGTGAAAATCGCCATTTTATTGCTTGCTGCCGCCCTTTTGATTCCGGGTGCGGTGGCTGTCGCGGCGGCTTCGGACCGCACCGACCGCATGCCTGTCGCCGTGTTCGACCTGCGGCCGGCCGAAGCGCGGGGCTGCCGCACCGGGTAACTGTTGTTCGTGGATCAGGGGCGGGGAACTCCGCCGTCTTCGCCGTAAAGGCATTTGTCAGAGCGTGAACACCCAGTCGTCGCCTTTCGAGAGGGCCGGGTCCAGGCGGAAGCCTTCCCATTCGAACGACCGGAGCGTCGCGGGATCGGCGATGCGGTTTTTCAGGATATGCCGCGTCATCTCTCCGCGGCACATTTTCGTATAGACCACGACGGTTTTCAGCCGGTCGCCCTCGCGGACGCGGAATTCGGGCGTGATGACCCGGGCTTCGCGGCAGACGCGTTTCCAGTCGAACAGCCGCTTCATCTCTCCGCTCGCCAGGTTGACCAGGATGCCGTCGTCGGCGTGAATCCGGCCCAGCAGGTCGTCGGTCAGCCGGCTTTGCCAGTAGGAAAACATCGTTTCGTCGCCGCGGCCGGGCAGTACGGCGTCGCCTTCGAGCCGGTAGGTGCGGATGGCGTCCAGCGGACGGAGCAGTCCGTAGAGGAACGAGGTGATGTTGAGGTGCCGTTGGGCGTATTCGAAATCGGCGTCGGTGAAACTCGCCGGGTCGATGCGTTTGAAGACGATTCCCGTGTAGGCCGTAAGGGCTGGGATCGCCGCGTCGTCGTCGCCGTGGAAGCGGCCGTAGCGCAGGCGGTTTTCGGCGGCGATACGGCGGTTGACGCGCAGGAGCCGGGCCAGTTCGTCGGTCGGGAGCGTCGCCAGCCCGGCGGCCAGTTCGGAGGCCTCGCTGCGGTAGGCGGGCCGGGTCGTGCGGGGCGTCGGGACGGAACTGCGCTCCGTCATCGTCTTGGCGCAGGAGAGGAGCAGCTGCATGGCGTTCGGGCGTTAAGCTACGGAGCAGGGGATGCCGAGCGCTTCGACGCGTGCGGCGATGGCCTGCAACTCCTCTTTGGTGACTTTTTCGAGCGTCGGGCAGGGGGTGTCGCGGTCGAGCGAGTAGACCATCACCTGCTGCGGGCGGATTTCGGCGACGAGCCGGAGCCAGGCCGAGACTTCCTCTTCGGTGGTGTTGTCGACGGGCTGTCCGCCGCACTCCCCGCGCAGGAACATCGTTTGCAGAATCATGCGCCCGTCGAAGCGTTTCATCGCTTCGACGATGCCCCGCACCGTGTAGGACGCGCTTTGCGGGTTGTTCATCCGCCGCACCGTCGCGTCGAACGCCGAATCGAGTTTGAGGATGTTGTTGTCCACGCGCAGCAGGGCGCGGCGGACGCTGTCGCGGTGGATCTGCGTGGCGTTGGAGAGCACCGAGACCTTCGCCGCGGGGCACAGCGCGTCGCGCAGGGCGATCGTGTCGCCGATGACGGCTTCGAAATCGGGGTGCATGGTCGGTTCGCCGTTGCCGGCGAAGGTGATCACGTCGGGCGGCGTGGAGTCGGCCGCCATGCGCCGCAGGGTGGCTTCGAGCTGCGTGCGCACGTCCTCGCGGCTGTTGAAGCGTCGTCCGCCCGGGTGCTCGGCATTCCAGCCGCACTCGCAGTAGATGCAGTCGAACGAGCAGAGTTTCGAGGAGAGCGGGAGCAGGTTGACTCCCAGCGAAAGGCCCAGCCGCCGCGAATGCACCGGGCCGAAGATAATGTCGTGAAATAGCGCTGTCATGGTGCGAAATTAAGAATTAAGAATTAGGAATTCAAAATTAATTCCTAATTTTACCAAAATACCGTTTTATGAAATTCAAATTCGGACTTTTGCCGCGCGTCGTGCTGGCCATTGCGCTGGGCGTCGCCTGCGGATTCTTCCTCCCCGGCTGGGCGACGCGCATCGCGCTGACCTTCAATGCGATTTTCGGGCAGTTTCTGGGATTCGCCATTCCGCTGCTGATTCTCGGGCTGGTGGCTCCGGGCATCGCCGATCTGGGCCGGAACGCCGGGCGTCTGCTGGCCCTGACCGCCGCGCTGGCCTATGCCTTCACGCTCTTTTCGGGGTTCGGGACCTATCTGACGGGGCGGTTTCTCTTTCCGGCGCTGCTCGAAGGCTCCGCCGCCGTATTGCCCGAGGAAGGGGCGGCCCTTGCGCCCTATTTCACGGTCGAAATGCCTCCCGTGATGGGTGTGATGTCGGCGCTGGTCCTCGCCTTCGTGCTGGGGCTGGGCATGGCCTATATCCGTTCGGTGACGCTCAAGGCGGCGATGGACGATTTCAAGCGGATCATCGAGCTGGTGATTCTGCGCGTCATCATTCCGCTGCTGCCCTTCTACATTTTCGGCATCTTTCTGTCGATGACCCAGTCGGGGCAGGTGGCCGGGGTGCTGGACGTCTTCGTGAAACTGATCGCGGTGATCTTCTGCATGACGGTCGTGCTGCTTCTCGTGCAGTTCTCCGTCGCGGGGCTTGCGGCGCGTAAAAATCCGCTGAAGATGCTCCGCACGATGCTCACCGCCTATATGACGGCCCTCGGAACGCAGTCGTCCGCCGCGACGATCCCCGTGACGCTGGCCCAGACCGTGAAGCTCGGCGTGCGGCCCGAACTGGCGTCGTTCGTTGTGCCGCTGTGCGCCACGATCCACCTCTCGGGTTCGATGATGAAGATCACGGCCTGTGCGCTGGCCGTGTCGATGATCGCCGGGCTGGACATTCCGGCGTCGACCTTCGCGGGGTTCATCCTGCTGCTGGCCGTGACGATGGTGGCGGCTCCGGGCGTGCCGGGAGGGGCGATCATGGCGGCGCTGGGACTGTTGGAGTCGATGCTCGGTTTCGACGAGACCCTCGCGGGGCTGATGATCGCCACCTACATCGCCATGGACAGCTTCGGAACGGCGACCAACGTGACGGGCGACGGCGCCGTGGCGGTGATCGTCGATGCGATCGACCGGCGGCGTTGAAAAACTCCGTTCCCGGGCCGCCGTCGGCGGCCCTTTTCCTTATTTAGAACTGAAATAAGTATAAATGCGTATCCTTGTGGAATAAAAAACGGCTACTTTTGAATGCCGATTCCGTTTTATGTATACTTTTGTGCGTCCAAAACGGAAAAAAGAGACATAAACTCATAATTACAAGACAAATATGGTTGATATTTTTGCACGCCTCGAGAAAAATGCGGGCGGACCGATCGGTCAGTACATGTCGTACGCCCACGGTTATTATGCCTTTCCCAAACTCGAAGGCGACATCGGTCCCCACATGGTTTTCCGGGGCAAGAAGATGCTCAACTGGAGCCTGAACAATTACCTCGGACTGGCCAACCACCCCGAGGTGCGCAAGGCCGACGCCGAAGGCGCTGCGCAGTTCGGTATGGCGGCCCCGATGGGCGCCCGCATGATGAGCGGACAGACCGTTTACCACGAGCGTCTGGAGCGTGAGCTGGCCGCGTTTGTCGGCAAGGAGGATGCCTTCCTGCTCAATTTCGGTTACCAGGGCATGATCTCGATCATCGACTGCCTGCTGACCCCCCGCGACGTGGTCGTCTACGATGCCGAGGCGCACGCCTGCATCATCGACGGACTGCGCCTGCACAAGGGCAAACGCTTCGTTTTCGGTCATAACGACATGGAGTCGCTGCGCCTGCAGTTGCAGCATGCCACGGATTTGGCCGAGGAGCAGAACGGCGGCGTGCTGGTGATCACCGAGGGCGTGTTCGGCATGAAGGGCGACCTGGGCAAGCTCGACGAGATCGTGGCGCTGAAGAAGGATTTCCAGTTCCGTCTGCTGGTGGACGACGCCCACGGCTTCGGTACGATGGGCCCGGGCGGTCGCGGCACGGCGGCGCATTTCGGCGTTGTCGACGGCGTGGACGTGCTCTTCAACACCTTCGCCAAGTCGATGGCCGGGATCGGCGCTTTCGTGAGCGGTCCCCGCTGGCTGATCAACCTGCTGCGCTACAACATGCGTTCGCAGCTTTACGCAAAGTCGCTCCCGATGCCGATGGTGATCGGCGCGCTGAAGCGTCTGGAGCTGATCCGCAACCACCCCGAATTCCAGGAGAAACTCTGGGAGAACGTCCGTGCGCTCCAAAGCAGCCTGAAAGAGAACGGGTTCGAGATCGGTGTGACCAACTCGCCGGTGACGCCCGTCTTTCTGAAGGGCGGCATTCCCGAGGCCACGAATCTGGTCGTGGACCTGCGCGAGAACCACGGTATTTTCTGCTCGATGGTGGTTTATCCCGTGATTCCGAAGGGTGAGATCATCCTGCGCATCATCCCGACGGCGGTGCATACGCTGGAGGATGTGAAAGTTACGATTGAGGCTTTCAAGGCCGTTCGCGAGAAACTCGAAACCGGCGTATACGCTTCGATGCCCATTCCGGCACGTGCCGACGAAGGGTTTATGGTCCGCTAAAGGCGGTTTCCGATACGGATGTCCCCGGCTTTGCGGCCGGGGACATTTTGTTTTTGACAAAAGTAGCCGAAAAATTTTGCAGAATAAATTTTTCATTTTATATTTGCAGTCCCGAAACGCAGGAAACGAAGTTTTCCCGGGCGGGGAAGATAGATTTTGCGGAAATAGCTCAGTTGGTAGAGCGCAACCTTGCCAAGGTTGAGGTCGCGGGTCCGAGTCCCGTTTTCCGCTCACGACAAACGAGTGATAATCAATGAATTATCGCTCGTTTTTCTTTTTCTACCGTGTGTTACAGATGTCCGTTGTGTAACACAAAATGCCTTGAAATCGCCGTTTGTGATACAGAGTGTGATACATAAAATCGTGCACTACTGTCCCGTAAAAGCGGGCAAGTCGGTCTTTGAAATAGTTGAAACATAGTCTATTAGAAGTAATTTTTCATGTGCGACGATTTGAATTTGTAATTTTGCAGCCCATAAAGGGACTGCTCTATGAACAAAGACAAATATGTATTCGCTCAATTGGTTGCATTTCTCGACAACAACAAGTTCCGTCACCTGGTTGACAAGTATGATGGGAACAGGTATGTCAAGAACTTCACCTGCTGGAATCAGCTCATGGCACTCATGTTCGGACAACTCTGTAACCGTGAGAGCCTGCGTGATGTTGTCGTTGCATTGGAGACTCACCAATCCAAATGTTATCACCTTGGAATGGGGCGTAATCCAATAGCGAAAACGACATTTGCCACAGCGAATCAGAATCGTGACTACAGGATCTTTGAAGACTTTGCCTTCTTCATGATGGAACAGGCTCGCAAGAAACGAGCAACCGACATCTTCAAGCTGAAGGGGAATGTTTATGCATTTGATTCAACAACGATTCCGCACTGCTTGTCAGTATTCTGGTGGGCAAAGTTCCGCAAGAAGAAAGGAGGCGTTAAGGCGCATGTCCTTTATGATCTGGAGTCCCAAGTTTCTGCTTTCTTCCATATTACGACTGCATCGGTACACGATTCAAAGGCAATGAAGGAGATTTCCTATGAATCAGGTTCTTACTACGTATTTGACCGTGGTTACAATGCATTCAAGGAACTCTACAAGATTTGTCTTAATGAATCATACTTCGTGGTTCGGGCGAAGAAGAACTTACAGTACAAGTGTACGAAATGGAAACGTAGATTGCCTAAGAATGTGCTTTCTGATTCCGTTATTGAACTCACGGATGTGAACACACAGAAGAAGTTTCCTGAGAGGCTGCGACTTGTGAGATTTCACGATGACGAGCAAGACAGAGACTTCGCATTTTTGACGAATGCATTCCATCTTACCGCTCTCGAAATTGCTAATCTCTACAAGAACCGATGGCAGATTGAGTTGTTCTTCAAGTGGCTCAAGCAGCACCTCAAGATTAAGAAATTCTGGGGCACTACAGAGAACGCTGTCAGAATACAAATTTGCTCTGCAATCATAACTTATTGCCTTGTCGCCATCGTCCAACACGACATGCGACTAAAGCGGTCAACTTATGAGGTCCTGCAGATTTTGAGCATCTCACTAACGGATAAGACTCCACTGAGAGATCTCTTCGAAAAGACTAATTTCAACGATGTCAAAGAACTCGATTATCCCCTCTTGGAGGGACTATTTGATTAATATTAACTTCGTCCCAATTTTAACGGGACACTAATGAAAATCGTGTAACACACGAATCGCATTTTGTTGCTTGCGTAATCCGTAAAGATTATGACAATCAACGTCGTATGTCGCAGAGACGCTATCAACAGAAACCGTTTAGCCCCTCTTGCTCTTGTCTTTACCCATGACCGCCGCCGTAAGTTCGTCGGTCTGGGCATTTCGGAAGCTTTGGTGCATTGGGATTTCGACAAGCAACAACCTACCGCCGACTGCCCCGATAGAGCAGAAATACAGTTTCAAATAACCTCCAAGATACGTGAATACGAGAGGAAAATCAAAAAGTTGGAGGTGCTGGAAATTCCCGTTACATTCGATACGCTGTTTGAACAGAACGGCAAACGAATCAACTGCACGGTCGGGGAGTACTTCAAACAGATTATCGAACGCTTGGAAAAAGTCGAAAAGTACAGTTCCGCCAGCAAACATAAGGTAACGTTGGTCCTTGTGTCGCAATTCCGCTCGGTCAATATGCGTTTTGATGAATTGGATTTGACGTATTTAAGGGAGTTTGAAATCTTCTTGAGTCAAAAGGGTAATGTAAACAACAGTTGCAATTATGCAGCATTCCAATACTGCCGGTTGTATCTTATTGAAATTCTACATCAAACCACAACACACTGCAAATGTATACAATTTACTTTATGTTGTATCTTATCGAAATTCTACATCAAACCACAACACCCTTCGAAGGTTTTTGCCCGCTATCAGAGTTGTATCTTATCGAAATTCTACATCAAACCACAACATCTGGACTGACAAGACAGATCAAGAGATGTTGTATCTTATCGAAATTCTACATCAAACCACAACTGCAAATGTATACAATTTACTTTACATTCCGTTGTATCTTATCGAAATTCTACATCAAACCACAACTGGTCCTCGAAGCGCTTTTGCTCCCGCCTTGTTGTATCTTATCGAAATTCTACATCAAACCACAACTGATGATGACCACGCGCGAAGGGTCTATGCGTTGTATCTTATCGAAATTCTACATCAAACCACAACGTGTTCATACCAGCTTCGAAAATGGACTAGTTGTATCTTATCGAAATTCTACATCAAACCACAACCGCGTAACGATCAACCCGCGTTTACGCAGCGTTGTATCTTATCGAAATTCTACATCAAACCACAACATCGAGAACGGAGAGGATACGCTGACCGCGTTGTATCTTATCGAAATTCTACATCAAACCACAACTCTCGATCCGTTCTTCCCATAAAGCCTCCTGTTGTATCTTATCGAAATTCTACATCAAACCACAACCGGGGATTCTGTCACCGTGCTGATCACGAAGTTGTATCTTATCGAAATTCTACATCAAACCACAACATAGTGCATACGATGGGTAGAAACACGGCGTTGTATCTTATCGAAATTCTACATCAAACCACAACACCTCGCGCTGAACGGTGGTCGCTGGTCCGGTTGTATCTTATCGAAATTCTACATCAAACCACAACACCTACGACATCGACCTAACAACGAAAATGGTTGTATCTTATCGAAATTCTACATCAAACCACAACAACTACTAAGAACAAATTATGAACCAACGGGTTGTATCTTATCGAAATTCTACATCAAACCACAACATTATGAAAACGCGTACAACGATCCTTCGAGTTGTATCTTATCGAAATTCTACATCAAACCACAACAGGCCAACCCGGAACTGGTCGCCGCCTATCGTTGTATCTTATCGAAATTCTACATCAAACCACAACGTAGAAACGCCGGACATGGAAACACCTTCGGTTGTATCTTATCGAAATTCTACATCAAACCACAACGTGTACGGCCGATTCGTATCTCGCTTATTGTTGTATCTTATCGAAATTCTACATCAAACCACAACCGGACGACCGGGAAGAACATCAACGGAGCCGTTGTATCTTATCGAAATTCTACATCAAACCACAACTATCGTGGATTGCTTCCTATTCTGCTATACGTTGTATCTTATCGAAATTCTACATCAAACCACAACGTTGGAGGCCTATTCGGCATGATCGGAGCGGTTGTATCTTATCGAAATTCTACATCAAACCACAACGTTCTCGTAAACGCAGTTTCCCCTGTTTTGGTTGTATCTTATCGAAATTCTACATCAAACCACAACTTGTACGAAATGTTTAGTTTGTAGGTTGTAGTTGTATCTTATCGAAATTCTACATCAAACCACAACGCCGGACGCACGCGTAAAAGCTGTGCCGTTGTTGTATCTTATCGAAATTCTACATCAAACCACAACTACAGATCGCGCTGCCGTTAAGAACGGCCGGTTGTATCTTATCGAAATTCTACATCAAACCACAACAAACGAAGCAGCCACAACATCGGACAATTAGTTGTATCTTATCGAAATTCTACATCAAACCACAACTAAAGTTTTTTTTATATATTTGTGGTGTAAGAATTCTACATCTTATCACAATAAGGCTATATGCCGAAGGTTTTCAACCTATTGTCTCCGCGTACTCCGTGGAGACTTTTTTTATATTTCGTGAATAATTTAAAAACCGTCGGTTGCTATTGCGGAGTGTGCCGGCGCTGTGGCTTTTTGCCTTCGGGAGTTCATGGTGCCGAAAACAGAAGGTCGCATGTCGGACCGTCCGCCACTCGCCGTGCGACGCACCGACATGAAGCATCCCCAATTGCAGCGTTCATCAAGGGCATATCGTTGGAATATGCAGGAATACTTTATATCGAGACTCTGAAACCGGGAAAACACGCGAATGGAAATTCAGCGACGCCTTCTGTTCCCGGGCGCATTCGCGCACGAGGCTCTGCCGCGGGCGGACGATGACGAACCGGATAAAAAGCGCACCCCGAAATCCTTTTCCGGATTTTCGGGGTGCGCTTCATTCGGGCGGGCGGCTGTCCGGCGCGTTATCGGGCGGGATGTTCCGGGCGTTTGCTGAAAATGGCCTTGATCCGGTCCATGTCGAACTTGGCCGAGCGGTCGTAGCAATAGATGCCGTTCTGTTCCTGTTCCACGTCCGTGAGCTGGGTGTAGCAATAGCCCCACACCTGTCCGGAGAGCGAGAGCAGCGCGTCTACCTGGCCTTCGAGCCGCGTGTAGAACTCTTCGAGCGTACGGGGCGCCTGTCCGTAACCCCACGATTCGGTCTGGGAATCCGTGGCCTGCTTCTCCTGGTCCTTCACCCATTTGATGCCGCCGAATTCATCGACCAGGTAGGGGCACGAGCCATCGTACTGCGGCCAGGCGTAGTTTGCGGTCGCCTTCACCTCGTTGAATCCGATGTTGCGCGTCTGGTCGCGGGTCGTCCGCAGGCGGGGATGGAAGAACGTGCCGTCGCTGAAGATTTTCTCTTTCAGTTTGGCCGGGTTCTGCTCGTAATTGTGGACGGCCCAGATGTCGGTCCTGACGACGGCGCCGCCGCTGACGGTGTTGACGGGGCGCGTCGGGTCGAGGCGCCCCGTCAGGTCGTAGACGTCGGAGGCGAAGCGCGGGAACTGCGTGTTGTCGGGCCACCACTCCTCGTTCATCGGCGTCCACGTCAGCAGCGAGGGGTGGTTCCGGTCGCGGACCACGCATTCGGCCCACTCGGAGAGGAAGTTGCGGGCCGTTTCCACGTCGTTGGCATCCATTCCCCAGCTGGGGCTTTCGCCCCAGGTGATGTAGCCGAGTCTGTCGGCCCAGTAATAGTAGCGTTCCTCGAAAACCTTCTGATGCAGGCGTGCGCCGTTGAACCCGGCGGCCAGTCCCAGCTCGATGTCGCGGCGCAGGGCGTCGTCCGACGGGGCGGTCCAGATACCGTCGGGGTAGAAACCCTGGTCGAGCACCAGCCGCTGGTAATAGGGTTCGTTGTTGAGGTAGATTTTGTTGCCTTCGATGTGGACCTTGCGCATCCCGACATAGGATTTCACGGCGTCGAGCACCTGGCCGTCGGGGGCGACCACCTCGTAGGTCAGGTCGTAGAGGAACGGGTCTTCGGGACTCCAGAGCCGGGCCTTTTTGACCGGGATGACGACGACGCTGCTGTTCGACGCCCGGACCTGCCGCGTGCCGACGACCTTGCCGCCGTCCCGAAGGGTCACCCGGAGCGTGTTCGGGCTTTCCCGGAAGAACTGCGGGGCGACGATCAGCTGCTGCTGGTCGATGTCGGTCGTCATTTGGACGCGTGCGAGGGCCTCGGGAGCCACGGCCTCCATCCACACCGTCTGCCAGATGCCTGTCGTGCGGGTGTAGTCGCAACTGTGCGAGGCGTATTGCAGCGACTGTTTGCCGGCAGTCTGTTTGCCGCTGCGCAGGTCGCTCGTGGCGAAGACGACCAGACTGTGGCTGCCGCCCGGCTTCACGAATGCGGTGATGTCGTAGGAGAACGACGTGCTGCCTCCGAAGTGGCGTCCGACGAAGCGGCCGTCGACATACACCTCGGAGGTGTAGTACACGGCTCCGAAGTTGAGCATCACGTTGCGTCCCGACCAGTCTGCCGGAATGTCGATCGTACGCTGGTACCAGATGCGGCCTATGAAGTCCGTGTGGCCGACGCCCGAGAGCTTGCTCTCCGGGGCGAACGGCACGATGATTTTGCCGTCGAATCCCTTCGAGCCGGCGTAGCCGCGTTCCAGGCCGCTTGCGCCGAAATCGAACGTGTAGGTCCATTCGCCGTTCAGGTTGATCCAGTCCGTCCGCTCGAACTGCGGGCGGGGATATTCCGGGCGGGGGATCTGCGAAAACAGACACGCGGCCTGAAGCAGGAAAAAGAGGGTGATTGCGGTTTTCTTCATGGTTGTTTTTGGTTGGTTTGCTTGTTTTCGGGGTGGTTATTCCGGTGCGATGTCGAACCGGCCGGGCGGCTCCGTGCGCTGCGCCCCGGCGAGCGGCGGCAGCATGCCGCAAGGGAGCAGCAGCAGGATGTGCGCATGTTTCATGGCTTCGTCTATGGGTTTGCTGTGCCGAAGTTACGAAACTTTTTCGGAATACGGAGCGGGTCAGAGGTTAATTTTGCAGGGGAACAGGCTGAAGACCCGAAAAAAATAGACTATATTCGTACGATCAAAACTGCCCGACTGATAGGAAAAAGAGACTCTTGCACTGTTGGGGACCCTGCACCTTCGTCGGAGCGCAGGTCCCGTGGCCGACGCTTTTCAACGGCCGGAACCTGAAAGGCTGGAAGACGGTCGGCGGGACGGAATCGTTTTTGTGTTATATTTACGGATAAAACGAATGCGGTTATGGAACGGGAGAACGTCTTTTATATCAAAAACATGGTTTGCAACCGCTGCATTCTGGTCGTCACCCGGCTGCTCGAAAAAGCGGGGTTCACGCCCCTCGATGTCGGACTGGGAACGGTCGTCGTGCAGGAGAAGCCCGGCCGGGAGCAGCGGGAGGCGTTCCGCAAACTGCTCGAAGCCTACGGGTTCGAACTGATCGACGACAGCCGGATGCGCCTCATCGAGCAGATCCGGACGGCCGTGATCGAATTGGTGCATTACAGCGAAGATGCCTCGAAAGTCAACCTGTCGGATTACCTGCGCGAACGCTGCCACCGTGATTACAGTGCGTTGAGCAAGCTCTTTTCGGAGGTCAACGGCATCAGCATCGAGAAATACTTCCTCGCCCAGCGGATCGAGCGGGTCAAGGAACTGCTGGCCTACGGCGACCTGACCGTCAGCGAGATCGCCGACAAACTCCGTTATTCGAGCGTGGCGCACCTCAGCGCCCAGTTCCGCGCCCAGACCGGGATGTCGCCCACTGAATTCCGCCGGCTGAAAGGACGCGGCCTGAAACCGCTGGATGAAGTGTAGGTATAAATCATATCCATAATTCTGTAACACCCGGAGCGTGTCGGGACCTTACCTTTGTTCCCATGGAAAAGAGTAAGATCATCACGAATACGTTCCCGGTCGCAGGCATGAGCTGCGCTTCGTGCGCAGTCCGGGTCGATAAGGCGCTCAACGGCCTGCCGGGCGTCGAGTCTGCGCATGTGAACTACGCTTCCGCTACGGCGCGGGTGGACTACCGTTCGGGGGAGTGCTCTCCCGGGACGCTGAAGCGGGCCGTGCAGGCGGCCGGTTACGACCTGCTGACCGACGCGGAAGGCCCGGCGGAGGACGAGGCGGCGCACGTTCGTGCGGCGCATTACCGGGCGCTCAAACGGCGGACTCTTTGGGCGGCGGGGCTTTGTCTTCCGATTGTGGCCGGAGGCATGCTGTTCATGGACGCTCCGGCCGTGAAATACGCCGTGTGGGCGCTCTCCACCCCGGTCGTTTTCGGACTGGGACGGGAGTTCTTCGTCAACGCCTGGAAACAGCTCCGCCACGGGGCGGCCAACATGGATACGCTGGTTGCCGTCAGTACCGGAATCGCCTATCTGTTCAGCCTTTTCAACCTGTTTTTCCCGGAATTCTGGCTGTCGAGGGGCATCGAGCCGCACGTCTATTTCGAGTCGGCGGCCGTCATCGTCGCCTTCATCCTGCTGGGGCGGCTGCTTGAGGAGCGGGCGAAACGCGGCACGACGACGGCCATCGCGAAACTGATGGGCCTGCAACCGAAAACCGTCACGGTGATCACCCCTTCGGGCGAACGCTCCGTGCCCGTTGCGGAGCTTCGCGCCGGGGATCTGGTCGCCGTGCATCCCGGCGAACGCATCGCCGTGGACGGCACGGTGGCCGAAGGCGCGTCGTATGTCGACGAGAGCATGCTCAGCGGGGAACCGCTCCCCGTCTGCAAACAGGAGGGTGCGGCGGTGTTCGCCGGAACGATGAATGGCAACGGTGCGTTCCGTTTCCGGGCCGACAGGGTGGGGCAGGACACGGTGCTGGCCCGGATCATCCGCATGGTGCGGGATGCGCAGGGCAGCAAGGCCCCCGTGCAGCGGACCGTCGACCGGATCGCCGGCGTTTTCGTTCCCGCCATCATCGTCCTCGCCGTGCTGACCTTCGCGGCGTGGATGCTCTTCGCGCCGGAGGAGGGCTTCACCCGCGGGCTGCTGGCGCTGGTGACCGTGCTGATTATCGCGTGCCCCTGTGCGCTGGGTCTGGCGACGCCCACGGCCCTCATGGTCGGGATCGGCAAGGGCGCCGGACAGGGCATCCTCGTCAAGGACGCTGCGAGCCTGGAGGTGGCCCGGAAGGTCGACACCGTGGTGCTGGACAAGACCGGAACGCTCACCGAAGGCCGTCCGTCGGTCGTGGACGCTGCGTGGGCCGAAGGGCCGGAGACGGCGCGGCGGATTCTGTTCAGCCTCGAAAAACGCTCGGGGCATCCGCTTTCGCAGGCCGTCGTCGAATCGCTCGGCGGGGAGCGGGACGTTCCCGTGACCGGGTTCGAAAGCATTCCCGGACAGGGTGTCCGGGGCGTCGCGGAGGGGCGGACCTGGTATGCCGGGAACGACGCGCTGCTGTCCCGCCACGGCATCGTGCCCGACGCCCGCCTGCAACGGCTGGCCGAAGGGTGGATGCAGGAGGCGAAGACCGTGGTTTGGTTCGCCGACGAGGAGCGGACGCGCGCCGTGCTCGCCCTTGCCGATGCGCTGAAACCCTCGTCGGCCGGGGCCGTCGCCCGGCTGCACGCGCTGGGAATCACGGTCTGGATGCTGACGGGCGACAACGCCGGTTCGGCGCGCGAAACGGCCCGGAAAGCCGGGATCACCCGTTTCCGGGCGGGCGTCCTGCCGCACGAAAAGGCCGGATTCGTCCGGCAGTTGCAGTCCGAAGGCCGGACGGTGGCCATGGCCGGCGACGGGATCAACGACAGCGCGGCTCTCGCGCAGGCCGATTTGAGCGTCGCCATGGGGCGGGGGAGCGACATTGCGATGGATACCGCGATGGTGACGATCCTCTCGTCGGACCTCCGGAAAATCCCGGAGATGATCCGGCTGTCGCAGCTCACCGTGCGGACGATTCGCCAGAACCTCTTCTGGGCCTTCATTTACAACCTCGTCGCCATTCCCGTAGCGGCCGGGGCGCTCTATCCCCTCTGGGGGTTTCTGCTCGACCCGATGATCGGCGGGGCGGCCATGGCCTTGAGCAGCGTGAGCGTCGTGGCCAACAGCTTGCGGCTGAAACGCCGGCGGATCGGCGATGAGTGTGAACATGACGAACCGGTTGAAACCGAAGAAAAGATGAAAAAGGAATTTATCGTGGACGGCATGACGTGCAATCATTGCCGGATGCATGTGGAACATGCGCTGAACGCCCTCGACGGCGTGAAGGCGGTCGTGACGCTGGACCCTCCGGTGGCCGCCGTGGAGTACTCCGGGCCGGAAGTCGGCCTCGGGGAGTTGCAGAAGGCCGTTACGGAGCGGGCCGGGGAGTATACCCTGCGGGCGCGGTGACGGCGGACGCCCCTGCGCAGGCGGGGCGTTTTTTTCGTGCCGCGCCGCATCTTTCCGGCGAATGTCCGGCGGAAAATGCGTTTTAGCATTAACTTTGCTGTCGGATCGTGTAAAGTATGCTGATGGAGACTCTTTCCCGTTGGATCGGCGGCGTGAACGACGTGCTGTGGACCTATGTGCTGGTCGCGGCGCTCTTGGGGTGTGCCGTGTGGTTCACCCTGCGCACGCGGGGCGTGCAGTTCCGCCTGCTGGGCGAGATGATGCGCGTGCTGGGCGAGTCGGCCGGAAGCGGCCCGAAGGGCGAGCGGCACGTCTCGTCGTTCCAGGCTTTCGCCGTGTCGCTGGCCAGCCGCGTCGGCACGGGGAATCTCGCGGGCGTCGCCACGGCCATCGTCGTCGGGGGACCCGGCGCGGTCTTCTGGATGTGGGTCATCGCCCTTGTGGGCGCCGCGAGCGCTTTCGTCGAGTCGACCCTCGCACAGCTTTACAAACGCCGCGGCAGGGACTCTTTCATCGGCGGTCCGGCCTACTACATGGAACGCGGCCTCGGGCGGAGGTGGATGGGCGTGCTGTTCGCCGTGCTGATCTCCGTGACCTTCGGATTCGCCTTCAACTCGGTGCAGAGCAACACGATCTGCGCCGCGTGGGAGGGAGCTTTCGGCGCCGATCATGTGTGGGCGGGCGTCGTGCTCACGGCGCTGACGCTGCTCATCATCTTCGGAGGCATACGGCGCATTGCGCGTGTCAGCGGCGTGATCGTCCCGATTATGGCGCTGGGGTACATCGTGCTGGCGCTGGGCGTCGTGCTGTTCAACCTCGGGCGGCTGCCCGAAGTGCTGGAACTGATCGTCGCCGACGCTTTCGGCTGGGAGCAGACGCTGGGCGGCGCGGTCGGCGCGGCGTTGATGCAGGGCATCAAGCGGGGACTTTTCAGCAACGAGGCCGGTATGGGTTCGGCCCCGAACGTCGCCGCCACGGCCCACGTTTCGCACCCCGTGAAGCAGGGACTTATCCAGACCCTCGGGGTCTTCACCGATACGCTCGTCATCTGCACCTGCACGGCCTTCATCATCCTGTTCGGGGGCGTTCCCGACGCTTCGCTCAACGGCATTCAGCTGACGCAGGCGGCTCTGGAGAGCGAGATCGGTCCTGCGGGCGGGGGGGGTCGTCGCCGTGGCGATCTTCCTGTTCGCCTTTTCGTCGATCATCGGCAATTATTACTACGGCGAAGCCAACATCCGCTTCATCACTCCGCGGCCGTGGGCGCTGACGCTCTACCGGCTGCTGGTCGGCGCGATGGTGCTCTTCGGATCCGTGGCGACGCTCGATCTGGCATGGAGCCTGGCCGATGTGACGATGGCGCTGATGACGCTGTGCAATCTGGCGGCGATCGTGCTGCTGGGCCGTCAGGCCTTCCTGCTGCTGGCCGACTACACGGCCCAGAAGCGGCAGGGCATCAAAAATCCGGTCTTCACGAAAGACCGGATTCCCGAATTGAAAGACAAGGCCGAGTGCTGGTAGCGCATTACTCCACCAGCCGGCGCGTCACGCTCCACCGCTGCATCAGCCGCACCACCGCCCAGCTCACGGCGAAGGCCCCGCAGGCGATCAGCGCGATGCGCGCCAGCGCGGGAAGTCCCGGAATCCGCTGCACGAGGTCGTAGCCGGCCTGAACGAAGATGAAGTGGCAGAGGTAGATGCCGAACGTCGCGCCCGCCAGCCGCGAGAGCCATGCGCGGGGCCGTGCGGCGGCCTTCTGCACGAGGATGAAGACCGGGGCGGTCATCATAAAGACGTTGATGCCGGCGAAATACCAGACGATTTCGAGGTAGGCGTAGTTGCCCGGAAAATGTTTCTGCATCACCACGTAACCCAGCCCCGTGGCGAGGTATCCGGCGAGGAAGGTCGGGATGCAGATGCCCAATGTCTTGCGCCAGTTCCATGCGGGCGGGAATTTCACGAGGTAGAAGGCCAGTACGAGGTAACCGGCGAAGCCCGAGACGTAGTGGAACGTGCCGAACTCGTTCCAGTCGCAGACGCCGTAAAGCCCCGTGTTGCCGTAATTGCCCGTGTAGCCGAGCGCCGGGGCCAGCATCTTCACGTAGGGCAGCAGCAGCGTCACGCCCCAGATCGCGAGGACGCTCTGCAACTCGCGCCGCGAGGCCCGTTCGAGCCACGGGCTGATCAGCGGCATGATCAGATAAAGTCCTATCAGCATATAGAGATACCAGAGCGGCGTGGTGTCGTAGCAGAAGTTGAAGACGAAGGTCCACATCTTGTGCAGCGTCGCTTCGCCGGTGAACAGCGCGGGGTCGATCGACGGACTGGAGGTCCCGACGTAGCGCATATACAGGTAGTAGAGCACGGGCAGCGTCAGCGACCAGAAGACCAGCGCCAGGAGGACGCGGCCGATCCGCTTGCGGTAGAAAGCCCCCGTTCCGGTCCGCACGGGCAGCAGCAGCACGCCCGACATCATCACGAACAGCGGCACGCAGGCCCGGACGAAACTGCCTGCCAACGCTCCTTGCAGGAAGGTGGCGCGGTCGCTGTCGAACACGGCGACGAAGGCGTCGCAGCTGTGGGAGAAGACCACCAGAAAGCAGGCGATCACGCGCAGGAGGTCCACCCAGCCGATGCGTTCGCGGGCCGGGACGTTCAGGTCGGGAAGTCGGTTCTTCATTGTCGCAGAAATGGATTTCCGGCGAAGGTACGAAAAAAATCCGGGACCGCCGTGCGTTTTCGCCGCGGCGTCCCGGATTTTTGGTTGTCCGCACTCCCTCCGGCGGACGTCCCCTTCGGGTCAGTTGACCACCACCGTCGGGAAGTATTCGCGCAGCAGGGCCGCGGCGCGGTCGAGCTGTTCGGGGGTGTTCTCCCGCACGTCGCGGAGTTTGTACTCCAGCCCCATCGCCTCGTACTTATGCACTCCGAGGGTGTGGTAGGGGAGCAGTTCGACCCGCTCGACCGACTTGTAGCCGCCGAGGCGTTCGCCCAGCGCACGGATGTCGGCTTCGGCGTCGCTGATGCCCGGAACCAGCACGTAGCGTAGCCAGAAGGGTTTTCCGTGGGCTTCGAGCCAGGCGGCCGTGCGGAGCGTCTGCGCGTTTTCGCGTCCGGTGAGGGCGCGGTGGCGTTCGGAATCGGCCTGCTTCACGTCCAGCAGCACCAGGTCGACCAGCCCCAGCAGCTCCTCGACGGCCGGGTTCCACACCCCGCCGTTCGAGTCGATGCAGACGTGGATGCCGGCCTCCTTCAACGACTTTACGAGCGGAACGAGTTCCGCGGCCTGGAAGGTGGGTTCCCCGCCCGAGAAGGTCACGCCGCCGCGCCGCCCGAAGAAGGGCTTCTGGTCGACGGCCATGCGCAGGATCTCCGCAGGGTCGGTCAATGTGCCCGCTCCGGCCTCGATCGTGTCGGGGTTGGCGCAGTAGAGACAGCGGAAATTGCAGCCTTGGAGGAAAACGACGAGCCGGAGTCCCGGCCCGTCGAATGTTCCCATGGATTCGTAAGAATGTACACGAAGCATGATTGTTCCTTGTTTTTGAATAAGGGGGGTCGGGCGCAAACCGGGTTCCGGTATGCAAATCCTGCGCCCGCCCCTAAAAGCGGCTTTTCAAGCCGTTACATCCTTTCGTGGAAGCTGCGGCTGATGACTTCGAGCTGGTGTTCGCGGCTCAACTTGGTGAAGTTCACGGCGTAGCCCGAGACGCGGATCGTCAGCTGCGGATATTTCTCGGGGTGCTCCATGGCGTCTTCGAGCATCTCGCGGTTCAGTACGTTGACGTTCAGGTGGTGTGCACCCTTGGTGAAATAGCCGTCGAGCATCGTCACGAGGTTCTCGATACGCTCTCCGGCCGTCGGGCCGAGCGATTTGGGCACGATCGAGAAGGTGTTCGAAATACCGTCCTGCGAGTCGCGGTAACGCATCTTGGCCACCGAGGCGAGCGAAGCGATGGCGCCGCTCTTGTCGCGGCCGTGCATCGGGTTGGCTCCCGGAGCGAAGGCCACGCCCTTGAGGCGTCCGTCGGGCGTTGCGCCGGTCTTCTTGCCGTACATCACGTTCGAGGTGATCGTCAGCAGCGACAGCGTCGGTCGGGCGTTCTTGTAGACGGGCAGCTTCTTCAGCTCCTCGCTGAAGTAGTAGACGAGGTCCACGCCCAGATGGTCGACACGGTCGTCGTTGTTGCCGTAGCAGGGAAATTCACCCTCGATGTCGAAGGCTTCGGTGAGACCCTCGGCGTTGCGGCGGGGCGTCACGCGGGCGTATTTGATGGCCGAGAGCGAGTCGAGGGCGATCGAGAGACCGGCCACGCCGTAGGCGAGATTGATGCGGGGATCGGTGTCGACGAATGCCATCTGGGCCTTCTCGTAGTAGTACTTGTCGTGCATGTAGTGGATGATGTTCATGGCCTCGTTGTAGACGCGGGCGATCTCCTTGAGCACCATCTTGTAGTTGCGCATCACCTCCTCGAAGCGCAGCGGACCCTCCGACAGGGCCGGAATGCCCTTGACCATCAGCGTGCCGGTGTTCTCGCAGCGACCTTCGTTAATGGCCAGCAGCAGGGCCTTGGCCAGGTTGGTGCGGGCGCCGAAGAACTGGATCTGGCGGCCGATGTCCTGGAACGAGACGCAGCAGGCGATGCCGTAGTCGTCCGAGTGGCGCACTTCGCGCATCAGGTCGTCGTTCTCGTACTGGATCGAGCTGGTGTCGGCCGAAACCTTGGCGCAGAAGTCCTTGAATCCCTGCGGCAGCTCGGGGCTCCAGAGAATCGTGAGGTTCGGTTCGGGCGAAGGACCGAGGTTGTAGAGCGTTTGCAGGAAGCGGAACGAGGTCTTCGTCACCTTCGTGCGACCGTCGTTGAAGCGTCCGCCGATGGCCTCGGTCACCCACGTCGGGTCGCCGGCGAAGATGTCGTTGTAGGACTGCATGCGCAGGTGGCGCACCATGCGCAGCTTGATGACGAACTGGTCGATCAGCTCCTGGGCGAACGACTCGTCGATCGTCCCGTGCGCGAGGTCGTATTCGATGAAGATGTCGAGGAACGACGATACGTTGCCCAGCGACATGGCGGCTCCGTCCTGCTCCTTGACGGCGGCCAGGTAGGCCATGTAGACCCACTGCACGGCCTCCTGCGCCGAATGCGCCGGGCGGCTGAGGTCCAGTCCGTAGTATTCGCCCATCGTGCGGATGTCCTTCAGGGCCTTGATCTGCTCGGCGACCTCTTCGCGCAGGCGGATGCGGGCGTCGGTCATCGGGCCGGTGAGGTTGCGGAGGTCCTCCTGCTTGGCCTCGATCAGGCGGTCGGTTCCGTAGAGGGCCAGACGGCGGTAGTCGCCGATGATGCGGCCGCGGGCGTAGTTGTCGGGAAGACCCGTCAGGAAGCCCAGCGAGCGGAACGAGCGGATCTCCTCGGTGTAGACGTCGAACACGCCGTCGTTGTGCGTCTTGCGGTAGTGGGTGAAGATGTCCTTCACCTTCTCGTCGACCTCCACGCCGTTCTCCTTGCAGGCGCGCGATACGACGTTGATGCCGCCGAAGGGTTTGATGGCGCGCTTGAGCAGTTCGTCGGTTTGCAGGCCCACGATCAGCTCGTTTTCGCGGTCGATGTAGCCGGCCTTGTGCGAGGTGACGGTCGAAACGGTCTTGTTGTCCAGCGCGCGGACGCCGTTATGCTGACGCTCCTCTTCGAGGGCCTTGAGGCAGAGGTTCCAGATGTGCTTCGTTCGCTCGGTAGGTCCTGCGAGGAACGAGGCGTCGCCCAGGTAGGGGGTGATGTTTGTCTGTACGAAGCTCGTCACGTTGATCTCTTTGCTCCAAAGCCCGTCGATAAAGGTTTTGTTCAGTTCCATAGATGATATTGTTCGTTTTGAGATGATAATTGTCCTATTTCGGTCGGCAAAGATACGTTATTTTTTTCACACCGGCCAAAGAGCGGTTACAATTTTTTATAAAAATTTAAAAAATACCTACGATCAGGTATTGACGGCGCCTTCCGGGACATGCAATAGTTACAGGAAGGCGTTGCGGCGTTTGTGGCCCTGCTTTTGCAGGGGCGGGAGTGTATAAATACGAAAAACGATGAAAAGATTCTGGATTGCCCTGCTGGGTGCGGGGCTTTTTGCGACGGCGGCGTTCGCCGGCGGTGACGAAGTTCCGGTCAGGATGCACGAACTGCCCGATGCGGCGAAGACGTTGGTGAAAAAGTATTTTCACGACATCGAGGTGGTTTCCGCCACGATGGAGAAGGGCGTGGCCCCGAGCTATGAGGTGAGGCTGGCCGACGGTACGAAGATCGACTTCGACACCCGCGGCGAGTGGACCGATGTCGAGCGGCCGGGGGGTGTCGTGCCGGACGGGCTGATTCCGCAGCCGATCCTGAAATTCGTGGCTGCGAACTATCCGGGGCGGCACGTCCGGGGTGTCGAACGCGACGGCCGCAACCATGAGATCACCCTCGACAACGGACTGGAACTGAAATTCAACCGCCGTTTCCGGCTGGTGGAGACCGATCACTGACGGCCGACGATTGGTGCGGCGGATTACGGCCCGGGGGGTTTGAGTTGCGCATCCGGCCCCCGGGTCCCGCCGCTTTGTAAGGTGAAAGGTGTAAGATGAAAGGTGAATTTTTCATTTACAACCTTTCACCTTTGGCTTTGATAAAAAGCGTATCTTTGCAGCGTAAATCTCGATAACGATGGAAGAACTCTCGCTTACGACCCCCGCCCTGCTGTTTTCGGCCGTGTCGCTGATTCTGCTGGCCTACACCAACCGGTTTCTGTCCTATGCGCAATTGGTGCGCACGCTCAAGGAGCAGCATTTGCAGCACCCCTCGAAGGTGACGCGCGCGCAGATCGACAACCTCCGCCGGCGGCTCCACCTCACGCGCACGATGCAGTTGCTGGGCGTCACGAGCCTGTTCCTGTGCGTGGTGACGATGTTTCTGATCTACGTGGGGCTGATGCTGCTTTCGGCTTATGTCTTCGGTGCGGCGTTGCTGCTGCTGGTCGGTTCGCTGGGCGTTTCGATCTGGGAGATTCAGATCTCGGTCCGGGCGCTGGAGATTCACCTCAAGGATATGGAGAACCCGCTTGACAAGCGGGATTCGGAATAATTGTCCGGTCGTGTTCAAGCCGCCCTTTTTTAAGGGTGATTTAGCGAAGCGGCATCTTTTGACAAAAACGAAGATGCCGCGACGTCGCGTCACTGCATCTCCCACTAACCTACTTATGTAACCTAAAACCAACTTGTGAATCCGGTTCTCCGGTTTTCACAGTGCAAAGATACGGGTCCGTCGTTTCGCTGAAATGACGGACCCGTTGCATTTTCGTTACACGGCGCTTTTTGAAGCTCTCCTTTTCAAAGGAGGGTTTGGGTGGATTGTCTGCACGATGGCGTATCGGCATTATTTTTTGGCCTCCAGAAAATATTGCTGCGATTTGAGCAGGTTGCGCGACTGGAGCATCATCGTCTTCGTCTCGTTGAGGATCGTGAGGTAGAGCACCCCGGCGCGGGTGCTGCCCGACGGGACGTCGTTGATGCGCCGCAGCTGGCTCTTGATCGCCTCGACGATCGTGTCGAAGAGCTTGTCGCGCATTTCGAGCACCAGATCGAGGTCCGAGAAATCCTTCGTCGCCAGCATGTCGTTGATCTTGTCGAAAATCGCCTCCACCTGGTCGTTCACGCGCATCAGGTCGACGATCTGCTCCTTCGACATGCCCTCGTGGTTGTTGTCGATGTGTTCGAATGCCGGGCGCGTGATGTGGATCAGGGCCTTGGTCACCTCCGAGAGGTAGTCCGTGACCTGCACGTAGAAGTGCCCCGTGTCGATGTCGCACCGTTGCAGGCGGCGCAGCGTCGGCATGACGTTGTATTTGCGGATGCGGGCCTCCTCGAAAAGGCGGTTCGAGTCGCGAACCATCTCCTTGAGCACCTTGCGGTTCTCCTTGAAGACGGCTACCAGCGTGCGGTTGTAGATGCGCGTGACCTCCTGCATCGTCGTGCAGACCTCGCCGATGCAGGCGCACAGCACCTCGTCGGGGGTCTCGGCCGTTTCGAGCGGCAGCAGGGCCTTTTCGGCCTCCTCTTTCAGTCCGGGCGTCTTGAGGTGGCTGCGGACGAGCAGCCAGGCGCAGAGCGCCGTGAGGGCTGCCACGGCGATCCAGCCGCCCCACAGCAGCAGGGCCGTCACGGCCAGCGCGATGAGGAATCCTCCGAGCGCCGTGATGAACCACCCCGAGATGACGGCCATCACGCCCGTGATGCGGTAGACGGCGCTTTCGCGGCCCCACGAGCGGTCGGCGAGCGACGATCCCATGGCCACCATGAAGACCACGTAGGTCGTCGACAGCGGCAGTTTGTAGGAGGTGGCGATGGCGATCAGGATCGACGCGGCGGTGAGGTTGACCACGGCGCGGACCATGTCGTAGGGGGCCGACGAACGCTCCTCGGCAGGGAGCGGCTCGAAACGCCGGTCGATGGCCTTCTGAACCCGCGCCGGAATCAGCCCGGTCCACATCGTGTTCATCACCAGCGTCGCGCGCACCAGACTGCGCGAAATGAGGGTCGAACCGAAGCGTTCGTCGCCCTCGTGCTGCGAGGCGAGCGACAGTTCGGTCTCGGTGACGTGCTGCGACTTTTTCGAGAAGAACAACGTCAGCACCATGATCAGTCCCGAGACGCCCAGCAGCAGGAAGTTGGCCCGGGCGGGAGCTTCGAGCGCCCCCATCATCATCGTTTCGCTGCCCGCCTCGCCGGCGATGCGCCAGGCGTCGTAGCCGGCCAGCGGCACGCCGATGAAGTTCACCAGGTCGTTGCCCGCGAAGGCAAGGGCCAGCGAGAAGGTTCCCGACAGGATCGTGATGCGCATGATGTTGAGCCGCATGCGCTGGAAAATGTAGAGGAGGAGCGACGCCGCGGCCCAGAAGGCGAGGAGCGTCACGAGGACGTGGTCGCCGACGTAGGCCGAAACGGAGGTCGGGATCAGTCCCGAGCTTTTCAACCCCTTGAACAGCGCGAAATAGAGGATTCCGGCCAGCGAGATGCCGCACCAGACGGCTCCCCAGCGGCGGAAGACGGCGGCGTAGCGGAACGAGAAGATGAGGCGCGAAATGTACATGAAAAGCGTTCCGGCCACGAAGGCCAGCGCCACCGACAACAGGATCGCCGCGATGATGACCATGGCTTTGCCCGTGTTGATGAACTGCGAGAGGTCCTGCAAGGAGGTCCCCGGGTCGCCGGCGATGCGGAACAGGGCGGCGGCGACGGCGGCGCCCAGCAGACCGAAGACCATCGACACGGTGGTCGAGGTGGGCAGTCCCAGCGTGTTGTAGAGGTCCAGCAGCAGCACGTTGCCCAGCATCATGCCCAGAAACAGCATCATAATCTCCTGAAAGGAGAACTGTCCGGGGTAGAAGACGCCGCTGCGGGCGACCTCCATCATGCCGCTCGAGGTGAGCGTGCCGACCAGAATGCCGGCGGCTGCGACCCAGAGGATCACGCGGCGCGGTGCGACTTTCGAGCCGAGGGCCGAGTTGAGGAAGTTGACGGCGTCGTTGGCGACGCCCACGACGATGCCCATCACGGCCAGCAGGGCCAGGATGACGACGATTGCGGTGAATAGCGGGGACATGGATTATCCGTTTTCGTAATTGTTATGGTTCTTTACCGTTGCAAAGGTCCGAAACCGATGTTACAAAGGCGTTACAGGGGCGTTGCGGGGAGTGAAAAAATATCGGGGAGCGGTAAAAAACCGATCCGGCCGCCTGTCCGGCCGCGTGCGACAACTGCAAGCGACAGGCGAGCGCAATCGCTTGCGAATTGCCGGGCCGCCACAGCAGTCAAGGCGTGTGTTTTTGCGCCTTAACTCCCCGCCGAGGCGGGGAGTCAGGGGTGGCTCCGATTCGTAACCGCAGCCAAAGGCTGCGAATGCGGCCGGGCGGGTTGTCGTGTAGCTGGAATTTGTTAACTGTGTTTCTTCAATGTGAAGACGAACTCCAGCCCGCCGCGTTCGCGTTCGCGGGCCGTGATCGTGCCGCCGTGGATCGCAACGGCGTTTTTGACGATCGCCAGCCCCAGTCCCGTGCCGCCCTGTTTGCGCGATCGGCCCTTGTCGATGCGGTAGAAGCGTTCGAAGATGTGCGGCAGGTGCTCCTCGCCGATGCCGATGCCGTTGTCGGCGAACGAGACCGTGCACTCTTCGGGGGTGTCGGAAAGCAGCCGGATGAAGATGTCGCGTCCGCCGGAATAGGCCGCGGCGTTGTCCGCAAGGTTGCGGAATATTGATGCCAGCAGCGACGGGCTGCCGACGATCTCGACCTGCTGCGGGAAGTCGATGTTCACCCGCAGCCGCTGGTCGGCGGGTTTCAGTTCCATGTCGGCCGTGACCTCGGCGATCAGGTCGTTCAGCACGACGCGCTCCTTCTGGATCAGCTGGCTCGCCTCGTCCATGCGCGTGATGGTCGAGATGTCGGCCAGCAGACGCCGCAGACGCTCGGTCTGTGCGGCGCTTTTTTTCAGGAAGTCCGTGCGTCTTTGCGCGTCGAGCGACGGGTTGGCCAGCAGTGTTTCCAGATAGCCCTGAATCGCTGCCACGGGGGTCTTCAGCTCGTGGTTGATGTTGTTGGTGAGCTGTTTCTTGATGCGTATTTTCTCCTGTTCCTCGTGCAGCGCGAGGGCGTGCTCGCGGTCGCGGTCGGCAGTGGTTTTTTGCAGACGGGCGTAGAGGCGGATGATGTGGCTCGATATTTCGCCCAGTTCGTCGTGAGGAAATGCCGGGAGGTCGTCGATCCGCTCGCTCCGCTCGGCCCGTTCGGCGAATTCGTTCAGCCGGGTGATGTTCTGGCCCAGGCGGCGCGTGGCGAAATAGCCCGCCACGCTCATCAGCAGCGTCACGCCCAGCATGAACCAGAGGAATTCGCGGTCGGCGGCCAGGATTTCACCCAGCGGCACGGAGTAGGGTACGGCCGAACGGACGATGTAGCGGTCGCCCCGCATGGCCGAGTAGAAATAGTTGCGGTCGGTGCTTTCGGAGTGGCGGCGGATGGTGTACCCCGTCCCGCGGGCCAGCGCCTCGGCGACCTCGGGGCGGTCAAGGTGGTTCGCGCCGGGCAGCGTGTCGAGCGAATTGTCGAAAACGACGTGTCCCGCCGGGTCGATCAGCGTCACGCGCACTCCTTCGCAGGGTGCGCCGGAGCGGGCGATGAAGGCGTCGGGGGGCGCGCCCGCATTCACGGCGTCGAGCATCCGCAAGTTGAAAAGCTGCAACTGCGCGTCGAGCCGCTCGGCCTTGAAGTGCTTTTCGCGCCCGTACTGGAAAAGGATGAAACACCCCACCAGCGTCCACGAAAAGACGAGCAGCAGCAGGAACAGCCGCCGGTGGTAGGAAAGTTTATGCTTCAAAGCCGTAGCCATAGCCCAGGCGCGTTACGATGTGTTCCCCGTAAGGCCCGACTTTACGGCGCAGGCGTGTGATGTTCACGTCGACCGTGCGGTCGAGGACGATCACCTCGTCGCTCCAGATGCGGCGCAGGATCTCCTCGCGTGAAAAGATCACGCCCCGGTTCGAGAGCAGCAGAGCCAGGATTTCGAACTCCTTCTTGGTGAGTTGCAGCTCCTTGCCGTCGAGCGTGCAGACTTTGCGCCGGAGGTCGATCTCCAGACCTTCGAAGCGGATGCTTTCGGATTCGGCGCGTGCGGCGGACGTGCGGCGCAGTACGCTGCGCACGCGGGCCAGCACTTCGCGGACCGAAAAGGGTTTGGTGATGTAGTCGTCGGCTCCGATGTTCAGCCCGGCCACCGTGTCGTCCTCGGAGTCCTTCGCGGTGCAGAAGATCACGGGGACCCGGGCCGTTTCGGGATCGGCTTTCAGGAGCTGCGCCATCCGAAAGCCGCTCATCTCGCCCATCATAACGTCCAGCAGGATCAGCGAATAGCGTTCGGGATGCATCCGGAGGGCCTGCTCGGCGCTGTATGCCACGTCGGCTTCGTAGCCTTCGACTTCGAGGTTGAATTGCAGGATTTCGCACAGCGACTCTTCATCGTCGACCACCAGGATTTTGTGTTTTGCCATAAATGCGGGTTTGAGTCCGCAGCAAATTTACGCATCATTCACCGATGTTGCATGCCCCCGGCATGACATTTAACCGAAATGTAATGTTGTCTCATGCGCTTTTGCGGTCAAGAAGCGCAGGGGGCTTTTGCCGGATGCCTGCAAAAACCCGAAAAGGCCCCCGGAGGCCGGGAGCCTTTCGTGTCGGGCGACGCGGGAGAGCCTATTTCCCCAGCACCTCCATCTGCTGGCGGATCGACTCCTCGTGGATGGCCTGCAGGACGGTGCGCATGAACTCGCGGTCCATGCCCATCTGCCCGGCCTGCCCGGCGCGGCGGGCCAGCAGCTCTTCGTAACGCTGCGTTTGCAGGACGGGCATGTTGTGCTCCTTTTTGTACTGTCCGATGTCGCGCGAGACGCGCATGCGGCGCGAGAGCAGCTCCAGCAGCTGGTCGTCGAGCTTGTCGATCTGCGAACGCAGTTCGGTGAGGCTCTCGGTGGTGATCGACTCGTCGCGGATCACCAGGTTGCGGATGATATAGGCCAGCGCCTCGGGGGTCACCTGCTGGGCCTTGTCGCTCCAGGCGCAGTCGGGCGAGCAGTGGGCTTCGATGATCAGTCCGTCGAACCCGAGGTCCATGGCCTGCTGCGACAGCGGGGCGATCAGCTCGCGCTTGCCTCCGATGTGGCTCGGGTCGCAGAAGATCGGCAGGCGGGGGAGACGGCGGTGCAGCTCGATGGGAATGGCCCACATCGGGTGGTTGCGGTAGAGGCTCTTGTCGATCGACGTGAACCCGCGGTGGATGGCCCCGATGCGGCGGATGCCGGCGTTGTAGATGCGCTCGATGGCGCCGATCCACAGCTCGAGGTCGGGGCTGACGGGGTTTTTCACCAGCACCGGGACGTCCGTTCCGCGCAGGGCGTCGGCGATCTCCTGCATGGCGAAGGGGTTGGCCGCCGTGCGTGCGCCGATCCACAGCAGGTCGACGCCGCCTTTCAGCGCCGTGGCGACGTGCTCGCGGGTGGCCACTTCGGTCGAGGTGTACATGCCCGTTTCGCGTTTCACGCGCTGGAGCCAGGCGATGCCCGCCTCTCCGACGCCTTCGAAGCCGCCGGGTTTGGTGCGGGGCTTCCAGAGTCCGGCGCGGCAGATGCGGATGCCTTCGGCTGCCAGCGAGCGGGCCGTGTCGAGGACCTGCTCTTCGGTTTCGGCGCTGCACGGGCCTGCGATTACCAGGGGGCGCCGGGGGTCGATTCCCGGGAGTGTGATGGGTTGAATGTCGTTCATGGTTGCGTTATTTTTGTTTGTTTTTTTTTAGTGTCTTTCCTTTTTCCGGCTGCTTGCGGTGCGCGGCGTTCCGGGGCGTCAGATCGCGGGGTTGGGGCATTCGGCGTATTCGCCGAGAATGCGGAAGTCGCTGGTGAGAGGCCGTGCGGCGTCGATGGCCTGCCGGTAACGCATCGGGTCGTCGAACGTCACGTCGACGTAGAAGCGGTATTCCCACTCGCGCCCGATGATGGGCAGCGACTGTATTTTGGTGAGGTTGATGTCGTAGAACGAGAGGACGGTGAGCACCTTGGAGAGGCTCCCCCGGGTGTGCGGAAGGGTGAAGAGCAGAGAGGCTTTGTCGGTGTGGGCGGGATCGGCGAATTCCGCGGCGCGGCGCTCGTCGGCGAGCAGGAGGAAGCGTGTGAAGTTGTGTTTGTTGGTCTCGATGCCCCGCCGGAGGATTTCGAGTCCGTAGAGACGGGCTGCGTCGGCGCCGCAGATGGCCGCCGTGCCTGCGAGGCGTCCCTCGGCGATTTCGCGCGCGCTGCCTGCGGTGTCGTCCCTTTCGACGATCTTCATGCCGGGGAGGGTTTTCAGGAAATCGCCGCACTGCATCAGGGCGATCGGGTGCGAGCGGACTTCGGCGATGTCGTCGGGCGTCTGCCCGGGGAGGGCCGCCAAGACGTGCGAGATGCGGAGTTTCTGTTCGCCGATGATCCGGGCGCGGCTCTGTTGCAGGAGCTCGTGGTTGGGCAGCAGGCTGCCGGCGATGGTGTTTTCGATGGCCGCGATGCCCAGCAGCGCCGGATCGGCGGCCATCCGGGCGAACAACTCGTCGAAACTCAAGCAGGGCAGCACCTCTATTTCCCGGTCTGCGAAATAGCCGCGCGCCGCCGTTTCGTGATAGCATCCTGCGATGCCCTGTATTGCGATTTGTTCCATAATGGTTTGAAAAAGAAAATCCCGCTCAACCGAGCGGGATTTTCGTGTCATATTAATCTATACTATCTGTATACAGTTAATTGCATGCGATCCCGCTTTTTCCCTTGCTATAAAAGAAAAAGTAATAAAAATAGTATGCAAAACCGTATGCTCTCATCATTCGATGGCTTTTATCGTTGGCAAATGTAGCGAAATAATCCGTAAAACCAAACGTCCGCCGTATTTTTTTTGCGAAAAAATCAGCCCTTGCGGTGCCGGAACCGCTTGCGCAACTGCTTGCGGCGGCCGAACGCCAGCCGGAAGAAGGTCCCGCGCAGCAGCGTGTCGTCGACATCCCATCCGCGCGTTTCGGCGTAGCGGTCGAGGATGTAGAGGAATGCCACGGCGGGGCAGGACAACCGCCGGAGGTTGATCATGCAGGCCCGGGAGGAAAGGGGCCGGTCGTCGAAATGCATGCGGTTGATGTCGATCAGCTGGAAGCGGTAGGCGCCCGCGGGGGTGCGGTCCCAGAGGATGTTGCCGTGGTTGAAGTCCCGGTGCTCGATGCCTTTCTCGTGGAGCTGCACGGTGAAGCGGGCGAAGGCCTCCAGCACGGGCAGGGTCCCCGCTGCGGGGAAGCGTGCGGTGGTCTGCGACAGCGGGGTGTAGTCGGAGCGCCGCGAGACGTAGTAGCTGTCGCAGAGCAGTCCGCGGCGGCGGTATTCGCTCCATGCGACGGGTTCGGGCGAATCGACGCCCAGCGCCCGGAGCCGCACGGCGTGTTCGTACGAGCGGCGGGCCTTGCTCCGGCGGAAGAAGGTGTAGATGACGGCCCGCAGCAGGTTCGGGCGCTTGAACCGTTTGACGACCAGCCGTTCTCCCTCCGCCTCGAAGGCTTTGATCGTGTTGCGTCCCGCGTGCAGGACCTCGCCTTCCCGGTCGAAGAGTTCGGGCAGGCGTTCCGCGAAGTCCCGCAGGTGTTCCGAGGCCGTATTGACGTGAATGTGCATTGCGGTGTTTTTTCTGTAGCAAAGGTACGCACCCGCGGCGTAAGGCGTTAGTCCTGTTTGATTGTTAAGTTGTTCTGAAACGGAAAAGAAAGGCGGATTTCATCGGGTGGCGTGCGGAGAACGCGCTCCTTTTCCCCGAAGGCCGGGTGCGGTTCCGGACGGGCATGAAACGAGCGGAACTTTTTCCGCTCGTTTTCGGGATTTATCTCATCCGGATGTGGAACGCTTTGGGGCGTGTCATCGTCTTCGTGGAGGTGCGGCCGAACGAGTCGGCGACTTCGATGCGGACGGTCGTCGCAGGTCCCGAGGCGCGGTAACGCCACATGTGGGGGTTGCAGGCCGTCTGGAACGGTCTGGTGCCGCGCATGTAGGTGATCTTGTGCAGCCGAAATCGTTGGGCGTGACCGGTCTCCGGGCGAAGCCCTCGGCCGCGGCGGCCGTCGCCAGCGACAGCGCGCAGCACCGGTTTTTCGGAAACGGGTTTCCGTGGGGCGCGTTATTTCGAAGAGGGGTCGAATACGAAGATGTTCTGGTAGTGTTTCGTATTGTCGGCGGTGATTCCGCGGGCCGTGTATCCCAGGTAGAGCTTGTCCTTGCAGACCTTGATGCCCTCGGCTTCGAGCGTCCCGAACACCGAAACGCCGATCTGGGTCAGTTTGTCCTTGTCCAACACGACGGCCACCTGCGTCCGCTCCTCGACGATGTTGCCCTCGAAGTCGAACACCGTGACGTAGGCGAACGAGCTGCCCGAGTAGAACGAGCCGAAGAGGTTGTAGTTCGACTGCCCCTCGGTGTAGTAGAGCCGGTTTTTGTGGACGTCGTAGCCCTGCCAGTCGTAGTAGGTGGCGCCGCTCGCGCCGTATCCCGTCTTGAGGAAGCGCGGCCGGGCGACGGGCGTCAGCGTCGTGAGGTCGTGGCAGCGCACCACCACGCTGACCGAGTTGGTCGAAGCGGGTCTGTCGGTCTGGAAGCCGTCGGTGCAGGTGATCGTTACGTTGGTCATCGGGGCCTTTTTCGCCTCGCTCAACTTGTAGATGACGAAACACCGGTAGGACGAATTTTTGCTGTCGCCGTAGTTGATCGTCAGCAGGTCGTTCTCCGCGTCGATCGAGGGGTGCAGGTCGGTGTAGTCGCCGATGTAATAGTAGTCGTTGCACTCGTTGGTCTTGACGGTGGCTCCCTTCACGTATTTGACGCGCCCCACCAGTTTTTCGTTCCAGTACTGGCCTTTGGCGTTGCAGACGCCGTAGGCTCCGGCCCACAGGTAACGGTCGGCGCCGTCCTCTTCGAGGGCGGTGTTCGTCCCGTGGCCGAAGTAGGTGAGTTTCATATAGTCCTTGTTCTCGGTCTGCACGTCCGGGGTCTTGTTGGGCTGCGCGCGGACCCAGTTCAGCTGCGCCTGGTTCGTGTTGGAGAGCTGCGTGTACCAGACCGAGCCGTCCGAGTCGAGGTTGAAGCCCTGCATCGCCGTGTTGTCCGGCAGGTAGGTGTTCCGGCTGAAGATGTTCGAGGCATCGAACCGGTCGATGCCCGTGGTCGACGATTTGTCGGGACCTTCGGGTTTGCCGGGACCGGGCGTTTCGCCGCCGTCTCCGTCGCCGCCGCAGGCGGTGCAGAGCGAGAGGCCCAGAATCGAAATAAGCGTGAATTTCAACAGTTTCATAGCATGTCGTTTTAGTTGCGGTAAATTAGGTATTGCCGCCCGAGGCGGCAATACCTAATAAAACCTGTTGTTTCTAATTTGTGATTATCGGTCTTTCGTTACCTGGATGTCGTCGATCCACAGGCGGTAGTGCTTGGTTCCGTAAGGATGCGCCGCGATTACGATGCGGGTCTCCTTGGTGGCTCCGGCGATCTTGACCACATGCTCCGTGGGATTTACGTAGTCGGTCGTGGGAATTTTGTCGCTGTCCACGTGCGTCGTGCACTGTACGGTCACCTGCTTGTCCGTGTTGGCCGTGGCGGCCCCTGTCGGTTCGGCCTTGGTCGGGCCTCCGTCGGTGATGGTTCCGGGACCTTCGACCTGGATGTAGTGCTGTTCGTGGTCCTGTCCCCACGAGTGGTACGGCTCGAAGTAGGGCGCCGTGTGGCACGTTACGGTGATGTCGGCCGTTCCTTCGCCGATTCCGGTCAGCTTGGGCGTCTTGATGTAGCCCGAAACGGATGCGGTCGAGAGCAGTGCGGCTCCGGTCTGGGTGCGTACCCAGAAGCCCTGCCAGCCGGGATAGTCGGCGTCGGCGTAGTTCGTGCCGTAGGTGTCGCCTTCCCACCATGCTTCCCACAGTTTGGCCGCTTTCACCGGACCGCGGTTGTCGGTCGCGCTCCCGACGTAGTTGAAGAACGAGTCGGTGGAGTTGACGGGGTTTACGATTTTTCCGGTGGCCGCCGGGCAGTTCGGGTCGTCGGGGTCGATGTTTGCACCGATCTGGGCGTTGGTGACTTCGACGCCGAATGCCTGGTAGATCGGACAGCCTCTGAACCAGAAATCGTCGAAATCCTTGTAGAGGATGACGTTCGGCGCCAGATTCTCCTCGGGAGTGGTGAACGACAGCCACGTTTTGTCCGAATCCTCCTTATTGGGACCCAGCTCGTGGGCGACGATCCAGAACCAGTAGGTCGTGCCGGGTTGCAGGTTGCCGAAGGCGAAACGGTTGTGCGCGAAGAACATGCTGCTGGCGGTGAGCCAATCGGCCGTCTTCGAGGTGTAGTTGCGCAGGTTGTCGCCCTCCTCTTCCAGCGCGAGGCCGAAGCTGAACGAGCGGGGCGTGCCGTTGTTGAAGTTCGTGCCGGTACCCTTCTCGTAGTCGCCCCAGTCGAGGACTGCCAGGCGGGGCAGCAGTTTGAACATCGTGACGGTTACTTCGCCGGCCAGTTTGGCGCGGCTCTCGGCGGTGAGGTCGTAGGGGGTCGCGACGGACGAGATCTCCACGTGCAGTTTGACCGTGATCGGGCCTTTCTTGGTCGGCGTTCCGCTCAAGGCGAGGGGAATCGCTCCGTCGCCCGCCTCCATTTCGTATCCCGAGAGCGATTCGATGGCGATGCCTTCGGCTCCCGCGCCTTCGAGCGTTGCCGTGACGTCGGCCTTATAGCCGGGCTTCGATTTCTGGTAGGGGATCGTCACCCGCTTGTCCACGAGCTCCTCGTAGAGGTCGAAACTGGGGGCGATCTCGGGCGAGCCGACGGTGAAGAATCCGTCCTCCTGCGTAACCCGGATGACCAGTTCTTTCAGTCCGTCGGAGAGCGTGACGCTGCCGGTACGCTCCGCGCCGTCGTTCTGCGCGACGGTGATGTTCACCGCCTGTTCTTTCGGCGCGCCGTTCCCCTCCCCGGGCGAACAGCTGATCCACGTGTCGTCGGGCGTGATTTTCCAGGACCCGTTGGTCAGGACGAGCAGCTCCTTCGTCGAATTGAGGTACGGGAACGAGAGCGCGTCGTGGCTCCGCTGCAGGAAGTGGGTTTCGTCGTCCTTGCAGGATGTGCCGAGGGCGACCGACGCCAGGCACAAAAACGAAATTATAGCGTGTATTTTCATAAAATCGGATTTTTGATCGTTTCGGGTAAGCGGGTTAGTCGTCCCAGCCGGGATTCTGCGGCCGCAGGTTGGGGTTGATGTCGAGCGCATTCTTCGGAACGGGGTAGAGGTACTTGTAGTCTGCCCATTCCCGGTCGAGAATGTAAACCAGGCAGTTGTCCTTGTTGACACTGTATGTCGTGACGTTGTCGCCCTCTTCGGCGGTCACCTCCACGTACGAAACCCCGGTCTGGTTGCTGCCCGATTTGGGATGGCTCTTCGAGTAGAAGCAGAGGTCGTTCTTTCCGTCGCCGTTCATGTCGAACGGCTTGCCCAGTTCGGGAATGTGGATGCCAGCGAATTCGACCGTCAGTTTGTGGCCCATGCGCCAGCGCATCAGGTCGTCGCGCCGGGTGTTCTCCATGTACAGTTCGATGCTCCGCTCGCGGCGGCATTCGAGTATCCACTTGTCGGTCACCCCGTCGTAGTAGCTGGCCAGATAGGGGTCGGCCGTGGCGGGCATCGCGCCGCTTACGCCCGAACGCTCGCGCAGCGGGCGGATCGTCTTGTTCCACACCGTCTGGTCCATCTCGCCCAGTTCGGCCTTGGCTTCGGCCTCGTTCAGCAGAATTTCGGCGTAGCGGAACACCGGGAGCGAGTTGGCGCTGGAGGTGTTGCTCTCGTTCGCATCGTCGTCGGTGTTCCACTTGATGATGCGGTAGTAGGTCAGCTGCGTGGTCAGGCCGGGGAAGACCTTTGCGAATTCGTTGGTCTCCTTGCCGCCGACCTTCTTGACGTAGTAGGGCGTGATGAAGGTCTGGCGCAGGCGGTAGTCGCGGCCGGCGAACTCGTCCTTGAACTGCGTCTTGTTGTATCCGTCCTTGTCCGTGAAGCGCGTCCCGTCGAGGTTCAGGTACATGTTGACGAACGCTTTGGGACCCGAGTTGCGTTGTCCGTAGCTGCCCGAGGCGTAGTACCACGAGGCGTCGTGAAACCGGTTGAGCGTGGCGTTGAACTCGTTGGCCAGGATCACTTCGGTGTACTGCGGCTCCTCGCTCTTGAAGACCTTGCTGTAATTGGTCGTCTCCTCGCCGGCCGTCGAGACCAGCGAATAGGGGCTGTCGCCCATCAGCTCCTCCGAGGCGGCGACGCACGCGCGGAGCCATTCCTCGCTGCCGTCCAGCCCGTGGTACTTCCGCCAGGTTCCCTCGTAGAGGCAGATGCGCGATTTCAGGGCCAGCGCCACATAGCGGTTGATGACGTTGGTGTTGACGTATTTGCTGGCCTTGGAGCACCAGGTGGCGGCGAAGTCGAGGTCTTCGAGGACCTTCTGCATGACGTAGTCGCGCGGGTCGCGGCCCTTGTAGAGCTGTTCGTCGTCGTCGGGGTCGATCGGCTCGTCGTACCAGGGCACGTCGCCGAAGGTCTTGACCTTGTCCCAGTAGAACCACGCGCGCCAGAAGCGGCCGACGCCCTCGTAATGCTTCATTGTTGCGTCGTCCACATAGGGGGCCGCGTCCTTCATGTGCTTGAGGTAATAGTTGACGTTGTAGAGCGGACGCCAGTTGCCCCGCGCCCAGTTGTTGGCCTGCTGGGCGCTGTAACCGCCCGTCTTGAGGAATCCTTCGGTCTGGGTCGTGACGCAGATGTCGCTGTACTGGTCGCCGCGCGTGAGCGTCGCGGCCGAGGGCAGGTGGCTTTCGAGAAAGCCGATCGCATAGGTTTCCAGCGCCGTTTCCGAATTGAAAAAGGTGTCGGTGGTCGTCGAATAGACGGGGTCTTCGTCGAAGAAGCTCTGGCACGAGGCCAGGAGGGACAATCCGGCGATTATCGCTATCTTGTTCAGTATGGGTTTCATGGGATTGCGTGTTAGAAGTTGATGTTCAGTCCGATGGTTACGCTTCGGGTCATCGGGTATCCGTAGCCCTGGCCGTCGGTGCCGGTCTTCGATGCGAAGTCGGCGTCGCCCGCCGTGATCATTTCGGGGTCGTAGTTTTTGGCGTACTTCTTCAGCGGCGACCAGAAGAACAGGTTTTCGCCCGAGACGTAGATGCGCAGTTTCTCGATGTGGGCCTTGCGGGTGATCTGCTGGGGCAGGGTGTAGCCCAGCGAGATGTTTTTCAGGCGGCAGTAGCGCGCTTTCTGCAGGTAGCGGTCGTTGGCGGCGCGCAGCGTGCCGCGTCCGCTGACGGCCAGCGAGCCGCGCAGTCGGGGCCAGTATGCGTTGGGGTTGTCCTCCGACCAGCGGTCGGCGTTCTGCCACGGCAGGCTGTATCCGTAGGGGCGGTCGTATTGTCCCCAGAAGAGCCCCGACTCGCCGGCGGGATACCAGTCGCGTTTGCCGACGCCCTGGAAGAAGACCGCGAAGTCGATGCCGTTCCAGTTTGCGCTGAAGTTGATGCCGTAGTGATAGCGCGGCGAGGAGTTGCCGATCTTGCGCAGGTCGCCGTGGTCGTCGAGGCGGTTGCTGCCGTTGTCCACGACGCCGCTCTCGTCCAGGTCGGCGAATTTCAGGTCGCCGGCGTTCCACGACTTGTTGTCGCCGCTCCAGAAGGTCTTCTCCTGTGCCTTGAGACCCCACTCCTGCGCCTCCTCGTCGGTGGCGAAAAGCCCTACGACGTGGTAACCCCAGATCTCACCCAGCTCCATGCCTTCGTAGTAGGCGTTGGCGTAGAGCGTGGGCAGGGTGTTCGACTTGCTGGTGTATTTGGTGATGATCGACTTGCTGTCCCAGAGCGAGAGGCGCACGCTGTAGTTGAAGGGTTTGTTCGCCACACGGAAACTGTCGGTCCAGCCCAGCGAAACCTCGAAACCGCGGGTGCGCATGTCGGCGTTGTTGCCGTAGGGCGCCGAATAGCCCGTCACGGCCGGCAGCTCGGCTCCGGTGACGAACATGTCGGTCGTCTCCTTCTGGTAGATGTCGCCCACGAAGCTCAGGCGGTTGTTCAGCAGGTTGACGTCCAGTCCGAGGTTGATCGTCGAGGAGGTCTCCCACGTGAGGTTTGCCGGCAGCACGGACGAGGGCGCCGAGGTGTAGGTGCGCTGGCTGCCGTCGACGATCACGCCGGCCTTGTTGAAGTCCAACAGCTCCATGTACTTGTAGGGCGAGACGTTGCCGTTGCCGGCCTTGCCGATCGAGAAACGCCATTTGATGTTGTTGATCCAGGAGATGTCCTTCATAAAGTTCTCCTCCGACATCCGCCAGCCCACGGAGGCCGACGGGAAGAAGCCCCAGCGTTCGTTGCTCGGGAATTTCGAGCTGCCGTCGTAGCGGCCGCTCAATTCCGCGAGGTATTTGCCCTTGTAGGCGTAGCTGGCGCGGTAGAAGATGCCGACGAACCTCCAGTCGTAGCTGTTGGCGTCCTCCAGGACGTAGTCGATGCCGTTCATCAGCGAGTAGTTGGGTTTGCCGTCGACGATGAATCCGTCGCGGCCCATGCGGGTGTTGCGCGCCCGCTTGTGTTCGATGTTCCATCCGGCCATGACGTTCAGCGAGTGGTCTTCGGGCAGCCGCGGGGTGAACGAGAGGTTGGCGTTGCCGCTGTGGTACTCGATCTGCGTCTCGGTGGTGCGCATCGAGCTGCTCGCCGGATAGGAGATCTGGATACCCGGACCGTTGGAGTAGGTGACCTGCGAGATCACGTCGTTCTGGCGCGAGTGGTTGAACAGGTAGGAGTAGTCGGCTTTGGCCACCAGCACGTCCTTGATCAGGTCGATGGTCACGACGGTCGTGTTCTTCATGTCGAACTTGAGGTTGTCGCGGTAGGAGTTGCCCTCGGCCATGTTGGCGTAACCCGTGTAGACGGCCGCCGCGGTCCACGTCCCGTCGGGGTTGGTGACGCGGGTGATCGGGAATCCCTGGTGTTCGAGGTTGCGGCGCACCAGCAGGTTCTGCGCATAGGTCGTCGGCTGGTGGTAGCTGCGGCGCACGAAGTCGGTGTTGTTCTCCACGGTCAGCCATTTGGTGATGTTGACCGTACCTTTGGCCCGGGCGTTCAGCTGGCGGAATTTCTCGTCGCCGACGCGGTAGATGCCGTCCTGCTCGTAATAGCGGGCCGAAGCGATGAAACTGGAGGTTTTGCCGCCGCCCGAAATCCGGATGTTGTGCTGGTGGGCCGTGGTCGATTTCTTGTAGAAGAGGTCGTACCAGTCGGTGTTGCGTCCGTAATACTGGTATTTGCCGCTGGCGTCGAGTTCCCATTCCAGATAGCTCCGGTCGGGGTCGTTCATGCGTTTTTTGTACTCGTCCTCCCAGCTCTGCGTCCAGGGAAAGAAGTTGTTGATGCCCGTCGGCAGATGGTGCGAGTAGCCCACGTAGGCGGTCATGTAGTTGTCGTACCAGGTCTGGCTGTCGGTCTCGTATTTCGGGCGTACGGTCTCGCTGATGATCGAAACGCTGCCGCTGTAATCGACCGAAATCTTATCCTTGCGGGCGCTTTTCGTCGTCACCAGCACCACGCCGAACGCACCCCGGGCGCCGTATACGGCCGTCGAGGAGGCGTCCTTGAGCACCGAGATGCTCTCCACGTCCTCGGGGTTCATCGCCGTCAGGTCGCCCTCCACGCCGTCGATCAGGCAGAGCGCCGATCCGCCTGCGCCGATCGACTGCGTGTTCGCACGGATGTTGATCGACGCCGAACGGCTCGGCTTGCCGTCGGCCATCGTGATGTTCACGCCCGGAATCTGGCCCTGGATCGACCGAAGCAGATAGGCGTTGGGGCGGTTTTCGAGCACCTCGCCCGAAATGTTCTCCACGGCCCCGACGATGTTGCGCCGCCGTTGGGTTCCGTATCCCACGACGACGACCTCGTCCATCAGGTTCTGGTCCTCGGTCAGGACGACCTCCAGTTTGGTGCGGGTTCCGACCTTGACGCGCTGGCTCTTGTAGCCCAGATAGGAGACGGCCAGCATGTCGTCGGGTTTGGCCTGAAGCGTAAAGGCTCCCTGCGCATCGGTCGAAGTGCCCTGCGTGGTGCCTTCGATGAGGATGGTGACGCCTGTGAGCGGCTCACCCTGTTGGGATTTCACGGTTCCGGACACGGCCTTGCTTTGGGCGAGGACCTGTCCCGTCGCCAGCATCAGGAGGATGAAAATTCCCCCCGAGATTTTCCGGCGGATTGCGGATCGGTAGTTAAAAAGATTCATATACGAGGTTCTTTGAAGTGTTTGGGTCAGAGTTCGGTGTGTTTCGGGGCGCGGGTCGTCGTCCGGACGATGCAGTCGCGCAGCCGGGTCAGCTGTTCGGGCGTGGCGGTCAGCCATCTGTGCCGTCCGTCGGGACCGGGGGTGAAATTCGTGAATCCTTTGTCGTCGACGGCGACGGTTCCCGGCTCGCTTTCGGTGAAGTATTCGGGATGGAGCAGGTAAACCACCGACAGCAGGTCCCACGACGCGCGGTCATAGGGCATCTTGTGGTAATTCTTGTAGCCCTCGACGACGGGATGGAGTTTCGCCCAGCCGAAATCGTTCTCGATGGCCGCACCGGGATACATGACCTGCTTTCCCAGCTCGAAGGGGTTCTGCACGATCGGCGTGTCCCATTCGGCGAAGAGTTTCCGCATGGCGGGGATGTCGTTGACGACGTTGAACTCCGCGCGCTGCTTCTCGCCGTAGCTGCCCGCCATGATCGAGAGCGCCTTCACCTTGCGGGCCACCAGTTCGCGGCCCGTGAGGGGCGAGATGTCGTCGGCCGGGCTGTCGAGGAGTTTTGTCAGTTCGGTCGCGAATCCTAAAGAAAGTACGGTTACCGAGCGGTCGGGCTGCGCGGCCAGCGTGCGGCGGTAGAGCGTGACGGGGTCTTCGATCTGTTCCGGGGTCTTGCTCCGGGCGAAGGCCGGGGAGCCGTCTTCGCGGGTCATCGCGCACACCGCCGCCGTGTAGTCGGGAGCGTGGTCGTTGAGCACCGGGGTCGGCGACTGCGCCAGCGGAATGTCGGGGTAGCCGTACCACGTGTTGAGGATGTCGATGTAGTCGGTGGCCGTCGGGCTGAGTTTGTGGTTGCCGATGGCGAGCAGGTCTACGCGTCCGTCGTCCATCGCCTTGTAGATCAGGTCGAAGGCCAGTGCGTCGTCGATGTCGTTTCCCATGTCGGTCTCGACGATCAGCCGGATCGGTTCCGGTGTTGCGGCTGCGGGTCGGGAGTCGCAGGCCGTACCCGCAAGCAGCAGGGCGGCCGCTGCGGGGAGCAGTGAGGTTTTCATTTCGGATTCGGGTTTTTAGTTGCCGCCGGAGGCGATGATCGAAGCCAGTCCGGCGATGAAGAAGAGGAACATCACGGCCAGCAGCGTGTTGGTTTTGCGGTCGGCGCCCTTGAACTCCTTCCAGATGAAGACGCCCCACACGGCGGCGATCATCGGCGCGCCCTGTCCGAGCGCGTAGGAGATGGCGGCCCCGGCCTTGCCGGCGGCGATGTAGCTGAAGGCCGTTCCGAGACACCAGACGGCGCCGCCCAGCATGCCCACGAGGTGCGTGGGCAGCGAGCCGCGGAAGTACTCGCGGTAGCTGACGGGCGCTCCGACGAAGGGACGGCGCATGGCGTAGGTGTTGAAGGCGAAGTTGCTCAGCAGCACGCCGACCGAGAAGACGAAGATCGCCGAATAGGGCGTCAGCATGCCGGGCGTCGGGGCCGCGAAGTTGTCGAGGTCCATCGCCGCCGCGACGAACCGGTAGAAGAACGACATCAGCACGCCCGCCACGACGGCCAGTATGATGCCTTTGCGGTTCTGGGCCGCCGAGTCGCCGCTCTTGCGCATGCGCCCCGAGGCGATGCCGTTGCAGATAATTGCGACAACGATGAGCGCAACGCCCAGGAAGAGGATGGCGGGGTCGCCTTTCGGCGCTCCGACGTAGTTGACGATGACGCCCAGCACCAGCGCGAGTCCCACGCCCAGCGGGAAGGCCACCGAAAGCCCGGCCAGCGATACCGAGGCCGAGAGCAGGATGTTCGAGGCGTTGAAGATCACGCCGCCCAGCACGACGCTGCCGATGCCTCCCCATTCGGCCTGCGCGAGGTCTTCGAGGAAGGGACGGCCCTCGGTCCCGATGCTTCCCATCGTGAAGCCCAGGAGAATGGCGAAGAGCACCATGCCGATCACGTAGTCCCAGTAGAAAAGCTCGTAACGCCAGGTCTTGCCGGCGAGTTTCTGGGTGTTTCCCCACGAGCCCCAGCAGAGCATCGTGATGAAGCAGAAGATGACTGCCAAAGAGTAGCTGTTAACAACGAACATAGTATTTGAGTTTTAAGGTTTTCGTTCGGTTCAGGCGAGGGTCTCCAGCTCCCCGCGCCACGGTATCGAGGCCTGTGCGCCCATGCGGGTTACCGAGACCGAGGCGCTGTGTGCGGCGAACCGCACGGCGTCGGCCAGACTGCGGCCTTCGGAGAGCGCCACCAGCAGGGCGCCGTTGAAGACGTCGCCGGCGGCGGTCGTGTCTACGGGCGTGACCGTGCGCGCCGGGATCAGCAGCTCCTCCGCGGGGGTCCGGATCAGCGCGCCTTCGCTGCCCAGCGTGACGATGACGTTGCCGACGCCTTTCGCCAGCAGCGCCCCGGCCGCTTTCGAGGCGTCCTGCACGGTGTGCACGGGGATTCCCGTCAGCGTTTCGCTTTCCGTGCGGTTGGGGGTGATCAGGTAGACCTTGCGCAGCAGTTCGTCGACGAGCGGCATGGCCGGGGCCGGGTTGAGCACTACGCGGGTTCCTGCCGCATATGCCTTTTCGATGGCGCAGGCCACCGTTTCCATCGGGATTTCGAGCTGTACGAGCAGGTATTCGGCTCCGGCGATGCGGTCCGCCACGGCGTCGATCGCCTCGCACGTGAGGCTGTGGTTGGCACCGGGAGCCACGGCGATGCAGTTCTCGCCGTCCTGCGAGACGAAGATCAGCGCCGTACCGGTCGGGGTGTCCTTGGCCGTGAAGAGGGCCTCGGTGTTGATGCCGTCGGCGGCGAACTGCTGCCGGAGGGCTGCGGCGCCGGCGTCGTCGCCCAGACACGAGACGAAGGCCACGTCGCCGCCCAGGCGCGCGGCCGCGACGGCCTGGTTGGCCCCTTTGCCGCCGTTGGACTGCATGAAGCGCGCCTCGCCGACGGTCTCGCCCGGGCGGGGCAGATGTTTGACGCAGGCAATCATGTCGATGTTGGTACTGCCTATTACCAGAATCTTGTTCATGTTCGGTTATCGTTGGTTAATTTCTGTCGTTTTTTCGCCCTGCGGGGTCCGGATGCGGCTCAACCCCGCGGAGATGCGGTTTTTCGGTTTTCAGGTCGTCCGCCGATTGTCCCCGATGCCGTTTCTTGCCGTTTTGCGCCCGTTGTTTTCATAGGGTGTCTTTGCAGAATACGGTTCTTATGGGGGCTGTGGCAGATGTTCGGTTTTCGGATGCTATCTTTTTAGCCCTGTTTGCGCTTATCGTTTGCGCAAATATAATTACTTTTTGGAAACCTCCAAAATTATTTTACCGTTTTTCTTTTCTTTTTCGATATTTTTCATATATTTGTCATGGGTGAACTGAAAATAAAGCAATGAAAAAAGAAACTCTCGTTAGCATCGCCGAACGTTCCGGATGTTCGATTTCCACTGTTTCGCGCGTTTTGAGCGGCAATGCGGCCAAATACCGCATCAGTCAGCGTACCGTGGCGCGCGTGACAGAGGAGGTCAAACGCTGCAACTATACGCCCAGCCTGCTGGCAAAGGGTTTACGCACAAATCGTACCGATACGATCGGGCTGCTGATTCCGAACATCGAGAATTCGTTTTTCGCCGGCGTTGCGGGCGTGGTGATCCGCGAGTCGCGCAATTATAATTATAAGGTGGTGGTGGTCGACACGCAGGAGGACGAGCGCAACGAGCAGGACGGACTGTCGGCGCTGCTGGCGCGGCGGGTGGACGGCATCGTCGCCGCGCCGTGCGGCAGCAATTCGGAGCTGTTCGCCAGTGTGCAGGAGGGCGGCATGCCGCTGGTGCTGATCGACCGCTATCTGCCCGACGCCGGGATGCTCTCCTATGTCACGACGGACAATTACCGCGGTGCGGTGATGGCGACCGAGTACCTGCTCGAAAACGGACACCGCCGCATCGCCTGCATCCAGGGCACGCCCCATTCGATGCCTGTGCGGGACCGCGTGCGCGGATTCGGCGATACGCTGCGTGCACACGGGCTGGGCGATCGGATCGTGGTGACGGGCGAGGATTTTTCCGTACAAAACGGTTATCTGGAGACCAAACTGGCGCTGGCCCAGGCCGAGCGGCCTACGGCGATCTTCGCCTTGAGCAACCTGATTCTGCTCGGGGTGGTGAAGGCGGTGCACGAGTCGGGCCTGCGGATTCCCGACGACATTTCGGTCGTTTCGTTCGACGACAACATGCTTTTCAACTACCTCGATCCGGCGATCACCTGCATCGGCCAGCCGACGGACGAGATCGGCACGCTGGCCGTGAAGCTGCTCATCCGCGCCGTCCGCGAGCCCGGCGCGGCGCCTTCGCACCTGCACCTGCCGCCGTCGCTGATCATCCGCCGCTCGGTGCGCAACCTGCTGCTGTGAGAAAGCGAAAAGCGCACCGTATTTATCCGGGTTATTGTTTGATAAGGGTATGCCTTATGCCAGAACCGGCATACCGCATTTTTCAGGATCAATTCATTTTCGGTCAATTCAATATAAAATAAAGCGCTGGCCGATGCCGCTAACAGTATGATCAACGGGATAAACGGAATGAGCAGTAAGGAGCTTTTTTCCGGAACATAAAGGATTGTTAATGGAATTATGCATGCAAAAGTTAGAATAGGTATAAAACAAGCCCAGATCGTTACCGAACTCCAAATCGAACGCTTATAAGTTTTCATGTTTATTGAGGATATGATGCAATCCGGGAGTTTCCACCGTGAAGCCCTTCTCGCGTAATGTTTGAATTAAATCCGGATAATCTCGTTCATCGACCAAATCGGTCACATAACGCCATGATTTCTTCGCCGGCGTCATCACCTGAATATAAGGCCGCGATAATCCGCCCTTATAGCCGATTTCAATTTTTTCAATAGTATTGAATTGAAATTCAGCATACCAGAAGCGATATGCCGGATTTTGGACAATCAATGAATTCTCCGTTAAAACAACATAAAATAATTGAGTTGCAGTACACGCTACAATAAAAGACAGGACACAAAGTTCAATAACAAGAAAAACAAGAAAGCCTTTCAGATTTCCAATCGTCATCAATAAAAACAGGGCCAATATAACAACGATCGGTTTTAAAGTGTACATTGAAGTAGACTTTTTGATGGAACGGCGGTAAATTTTCATAACTGTCATTATCTAACTCTATGTCTTTTTTATTGAGATTTACGGATTGATAGAATTTGTTCGGAGCTTAATTTCCCGTCAAGGAAAAGACGCTGCTCTTCAGTCAAATTCGCTCCCGGGAATTTTTTAGGTTTCAATGTCTTTAAGAATTCATACCTATATCGCAATTCCAATTGGGAATAAATCTCTATATCGGAATTCCCTTTGCGATAGTCGGCTGTGAAATTCCCGCCGGCCGTCGAAAATACCCCATAGGAATTCGAATAAAGTCCGCTTGCAAACTTTCCGTCAACAAACAGTCCTTCCATAAAATAATATTTACGTCCTGAAGCCTTGTGGATATATAATATGCCGTCTCCGTTCGGTTTGCCTTTTACGCAGACTCCGACATAGATAGACTTTTTGTACCAGATCGTATCCGTTCCAAAACAGTGTCCGTTTTTGAAATCACCGACGCATACCGCTCCCGATTTCCAGAACTGTATACCCCGCCCGGAATACTCGCCATCCTTGAATTCGCCGTAGTAGCGGTGCCCGTTCTTTTTGTAATGCGTGCATACTCCGTTGGGGATGCCCCGCTCGAAATGGCCGATATAAATGCCCAGCGAATCGGAATAGAGCACCCCTTCGCCGCAAGGGTATTGACCCTCGTAGCGGATTCCGTTTCCAACGATGACCGTGTCGCACACGGCGCCGAAGGAAAAATTCGCATACAGCGAAACGAGACTGAAGATAAATAATTTATACATATCCGTATATTTTTAGGATTTGTATTATTGAGATGCTATTATTATTCCCGCTTCCCCCCCCCTCCCCCATGTTCCGATGCAAGTCCTGCCACAAAATGGACAGGCGGAATTATGACATTGGCAAGGGACGCTATGACACGCAGACTGTAAGATAATGATAAATGTTGCTATCTGCAATATATGGTCAAAAAATGTAAATTGAAAAATGATCTGATTTGTTTGTAATCAGTGCTGAATCAGTATCCGTCAGTCTCGTTTGGTAAATTGGGCAATACGATATTGCAATGCTCGTTTGCTGATGAAAGAGCGGAGCCGGACCCTGAAAAGCAGTATCCCGGAGATATGGGATGACTCTTTGCCGCCTTTGCGATTGATTGTTCCGCTCCTATTTATAGCATGACGGACATCAGATGACGAGGCGCAACGTAAATGCGGATAGACCTGGATTTGCGTTGTTTGCGGCGCGCGTCCCGATCTGTCAGGATTCGGGCGAAAAATCGTCCCGAATCGGGCCTTTTTGCCCTATGTGCATGAAAAAAGCGGCTGCCCTGTTCGGTAACCGCTTGATTCCTCGAGCTGACACCGGGACTTGAACCCGGGACCTCTTCCTTACCAAGGAAGTGCTCTACCACTGAGCTATGTCAGCAACATTTCTCTTTCGAGTGGTGCAAAAGTACATAAGAAAAATGAAAAGACCAAAAATTTGTACACTTTTCATAATTATTTTCTACCTTTACTACCAAATCATAATAAAAACCAGATGAAACGCATCTTAATAGTAGGCGCAGGCGGTCAGATCGGTTCCGAACTGACCGTTTACCTGCGCAGTATCTACGGCGGCTCGAACGTCGTCGCTACCGACATGCGCGAGTGCCGGTCGCTGGCCGGGGACGGTCCTTTCGAGGTGCTCAACGCCCTCGACGCAACGGCCATGGCCTCGGTCGTGGCCCGTCACCGCATCGACACGATCTTCAACCTCGTGGCCCTGCTGTCGGCCGTCGGCGAACGCAATCCCCAGATGGCCTGGAACGTCAACATGGGGGCGCTCAACAATTCGCTCGAAGTGGCCCGGCAGCACCATTGCGCGCTGTTCACCCCCTCGTCGATCGGCGCCTTCGGGCCGTCGTCGCCCAAGGACAAAACCCCGCAGGACACGATCATGCAGCCGACGACGATCTACGGCATCTGCAAGGTCACGGGCGAACTGCTCGGGAACTACTACCACCACAAATACGGCGTCGACACCCGTTCGGTGCGTTTCCCGGGCATCATATCGAGCGTCACGCTGCCCGGCGGCGGTACGACCGACTACGCCGTGGAGATTTATTACGAGGCGATCCGGAGCGGCAAATTCACCTGTCCCGTTCCGTCGGACGTCTACATGGATATGATCTACATGCCCGACGCCCTGCGCGCCTGCGTCGAACTGATGGAGGCCGACCCTGCGAAATTGATCCACCGCAACAGCTTCAACCTCGCGTCGATGAGCTTCACGCCCGAGATCATCTGCGCCGAGATCAAAAAGCGTCTGCCTGCCTTCACGATGGACTACAACGTCGATCCCGTGAAGAAGGAGATCGCCGAGAGCTGGCCCAATTCGCTGGACGACACCTGCGCCCGCGAGGAGTGGGGCTGGCGGCCCGAGTGGGACCTCTCGCGCATGACCGACGACATGCTGGCGCACATCCGCGCGAAGCTGGGTGCGGAATAAGTGAAAAGAGGCGGCGATTTCGGCCGCTTCGGCAACTGAACAGCCTATGAAACGAATTGTCCGGATCGTCGTTGTCTCTGTGCTGTTGCTTGCGGCAATTGTCGCGGGCGGCAGTCTCTACATGCTCTCCTATTCGCTCCGGCCCGATGCGACGATGCGGGCCAAGAACGCTTCGTCGTATGAATATATGTACGGCGAATATCCTTTCCTGCGGCCGTGGGTCGACAGTCTGGAGCGCACCGGGGCCTTGCGCGACACGGTGATTCTCGGTTCGGAAGGCGAACGGCTGCACGCGATCTATGCGGCGGCTCCCCGTCCGACGGACCGGACGGCGGTGATCGTCCACGGCTATACGGACAACGCTGTGCGGATGCTGATGATCGGCTATCTTTACAACCACGACCTGGGCTGCAACATCCTGCTGCCGGACCTTTATTACCACGGGCAGAGCGAAGGCCGTGCCATCCGGATGGGGTGGAAGGACCGCTTCGACGTGCTGCGGTGGATGGACATTGCCAACGACATCTTCGGCGGCGACACACGGATGGTGGTCCACGGGATTTCGATGGGCGCGGCGACGACCATGATGGTCTCGGGCGAGGAGCAGCAGCCCTATGTGAAATGTTTCGTCGAGGATTGCGGCTATACGAGCGTCCGGGACCAGTTTTCGAAAGAGCTTAAAGAGCAGTTCGGGCTTCCGGCCTTTCCGCTGCTCGACGCGGCGAGCTGGCTGTGCGGCCTGAAATACGGCTGGACTTTCGGCGAGGCTTCGTCGCTGGAGCAGGTGAAGAAGAGCCGGCTGCCGATGCTGTTCATCCACGGCGACGCCGACGATTACGTGCCGACGCGGATGGTCTATCCGCTTTACGGGGCCAAGCCCGGCGACAAGGAGCTGTGGGTGGTTCCGGGAGCGTCGCATGCCAATTCGTACCGCGACAACCGGGAGGAGTACACGCGCCGCGTCGGGGAGTTCGTGGGGCGGTATATCGGCGGCCGGCCGGAGTGAATTGAGCCGCCCTCGATGTGGAAGCGTGTGATTTGCAGCAGGCGCAGGCCTTCTGCCGGATTCTGGCGGAGACCGTCGGGAAACTTCCGGCCGAAGTGCGCGGGCGGCTTTACCGCCCGGCCGCCGAGAACTGCGTGAAAGGGACGGTCCTGACGGGAGCCGTTGGACGAACGAAAAAACCGGAGGTCTGAACCTCCGGTTTTTTCGTTTGTCGGAAGGAACGCTCCTTCCGGCGGGAATCTCTTACTCGGCTTTGCCGTCCGAACCGAGAACCTCCTTGATCTTGTGGATGTAGAGCTTCTTCATGTTGTCGCGGGCGGGACCCAGGTACTTGCGGGGGTCGAACTCGGCGGGTTTGGTGGCGAAGACCTCGCGGATGGCGGCGGTCATGGCCAGACGCGAGTCGGAGTCGATGTTGATCTTGCAGACGGCGCTCTTGGCGGCCTGGCGAAGCTCCTCCTCGGGAATGCCCACGGCAGCCTTCAGCGCACCGCCGTACTTGTTGATCGTCTCGACTTCCTCCTGGGGAACCGACGACGAACCGTGCAGCACGATGGGGAAGCCCGGAAGCTCCTTCTCGATGGCGGCCAGTACGTCGAAAGCCAGGGGAGGCGGAACCAGACGGCCCGTCTTGGGATCTACGGTGCACTGCTCGGGGGTGAACTTGTAGGCTCCGTGCGAGGTGCCGATCGAGATGGCCAGCGAATCGACGCCCGTCTTGGTCACGAAGTCAACGACCTCTTCGGGCTTGGTGTAGTGGCTGACTTCGGAAGCTACCTCGTCCTCGACGCCGGCCAGCACGCCCAGTTCGCCTTCGACCGTCACGTCGTGCTGGTGAGCGTACTCCACGACCCGCTTCGTCAGGGCGACGTTCTCGTCGTAGGGGAGCGCCGAGCCGTCGATCATCACCGACGAGAATCCCATGTCCACGCAGCTCTTGCACAGTTCGAACGAATCTCCGTGGTCGAGGTGCAGTACGATCTGGGGTTTGGCCCAGCCCAGTTCCTTGGCGTACTCCACGGCTCCTTCGGCCATGTAGCGCAGCAGGGTCTGGTTGGCGTAGTTGCGCGCACCCTTCGATACCTGGAGGATGACGGGCGACTTGGTCTCGGCGGCAGCCATGACGATAGCCTGGAGCTGCTCCATGTTGTTGAAGTTGAATGCCGGAACGGCGTAACCTCCTTTGATGGCCTTGGCGAACATCTCGCGCGTGTTCACAAGACCCAGATCTTTGTACGATACCATAGTATTTGAAATATTAGTGAATTTGTTGCACTCAAAAAACCGCACAAATTTACTAAAAATTCTAAATAACAGGCCTTTTTTGTGAAAAAAATAACAGACGAACCGGGAAATCGTTGTACAATCCGGATTGTTTTTCGTAAATTTGCAGGGATTTTCGGATGGGCGGGACATGCGACCGCATTTTCCGGCCGCATGCGGCAAGTCCTTCCCGGGAACGGGTTTCGGGCGGGCCGGATTTGCAGGCGCGGCTGAAGGCCGCGAATGGACGGCGGTCCGCGGCGGGCAGACAGGAAGCAACATACAAACATTATAAATACTATGGCAGATTTCATCTATCAGGAGCCGTTCCCCGTGGGGGAAGACAAAACCAAGTACCGTCTTTTGACGAAGGAGTACGTGAAGGTCGTGGAGTGCGACGGACGCAAGATCCTCAAGGTCGATCCCAAGGGCCTCGAACTGCTTTCGAAGGAGGCTTATGCCGACGTGTCGTTCTACCTGCGCGCCGCGCATCTCCAGAAACTGCGCAACATTCTCGAAGACCCCGAAGCCACCGACAACGACAAGTTCGTGGCCTACACGATGCTGCTGAACCAGACCGTCTCGGCCGAAGGCGAACTGCCCACCTGCCAGGACACCGGCACGGCCATCTGCATCGGCCACAAGGGCGAGGATGTCTGGACGGGGGCCGACGACGCCGAGTGCATCGCCCGGGGCGTTTACGAGACCTACAAGGACCGTAACCTGCGCTATTCGCAGGTCGTGCCCTTTACGATGACCGACGAGAAGAACTCGGGCACGAACCTTCCCGCGCAGATCGACATCTACGGCGGCAAGCCCGGCATGGAGTACGAGTTCCTCTTCATCACCAAGGGCGGCGGCTCGGCCAACAAGACTTTCCTCTACCAGCAGACCAAGGCGTTGCTGAACGAGGAGTCGCTCACGAAATTCATCCAGCAGCATATCTTCGACCTCGGCACGTCGGCCTGCCCGCCCTACCACCTGGCCATCTGCATCGGCGGCACGTCGGCCGAGATGTGCCTTTCGACGGTGAAGAAGGCTTCGGCCGGCTACCTCGACGAGCTGCCCACCTCGGGCAACGAGGGCGGCCGCTGCTTCCGCGACCTGGAATGGGAGGAGAAGGTGCTGAAAATCTGCCGCGAGAGCGGCGTCGGCGCCCAGTTCGGCGGCAAGTACCTCGTGCACGACGTGCGGGTGATCCGCGCTCCGCGCCATGCGGCTTCGTGCCCCGTGGCCATCGGCGTGAGCTGCTCGGCCGACCGCAACATCAAGGCCAAGATCACGCCCGAGGGCATCTTCCTCGAAGAGCTGGAGAAGAATCCCGCGCGCTTCCTGCCGACCGAGGCTCCCTCGATGTCCCCGGCCGTGGACATCGACCTCGACGAGGGCATGGACAAGGTGCGTGCGATTCTCACGAAATACCCGATCAAGACGCGCCTGAATCTGCGCGGCACGCTGATCGTCGCCCGCGACATCGCCCACGCCCGCATCAAGCAGATGCTCGACGAGGGCAAGCCGATGCCCGAATACTTCAAGAAGCATCCGGTTTACTACGCCGGTCCGGCCAAGACGCCGCAGGGCATGGCTTCGGGTTCGTTCGGCCCCACGACGGCCGGGCGCATGGACCCCTACGTCGACCTGTTCCAGTCGCAGGGCGGTTCGCTGGTGATGGTGGCCAAGGGCAACCGCTCGCAGCAGGTGACCGACGCCTGCCGCAAACACGGCGGTTTCTACCTCGGTTCGATCGGCGGCCCGGCAGCGATCCTGGCGAAGAACTCCATCAAGTCGGTCGAGGTCGTGGACTTCCCCGAACTGGGCATGGAGGCCGTGCGCAAGATCTATGTCGAGAACTTCCCGGCGTTCATCATCGTCGATGACAAGGGGAACGACTTTTTCGCCGATTTCAAGCATTAAGAACGGTCGTTTATACCATGCACTGTTTCCCGCTCCCGATCGGTGTTGTCGCCGCCTGCGGTGCCGGTTACAGGTTCGACCCCACCCCAAACCCCTCCTTCAGGGAGGGGCTTGGTGGCGCAAGCGGCAAAATTGGCGTTTCGGACGGCAGGTGTAAATTAGTTGCATGAAAAAATACTAACGCGCAAAACTTTGCGTTGTAAAATTGTAAAAAAGACCGTCGTAAGGTATGAAATCCGGCAGATAATCCGGGCGAAATTCCGGTCGCGCCGCGACAAGCCCCTCCCTGTGGCCGTTTGAGAGACGGCTTTCGGAAGAGGGTGCGTGGAGCCGGGTCCGTATCCCGGCGGACCGGGCGCCGCCCCTTGGTTCCGGCTTTTGGCCGTGCGGAGCCGGATCGGCAAACGCCGGTGGCGACAGCGGCCGGCCGGTACGGGGTGCGGCGCGAATTGACAGACATATCGTTTTGTGATGAGAGACTTTGTTGCAAAAATATCCCTGACAGCACTCTTCGTGCTGGCGATCTTCTCGGCATCCGCTGCCGAGAAGGTCACTTTTGAAGCCAACTCGCCGCTGACGGTCGCCGTCGGCGAGGCGTTCCGCGTGGAATTCGCCCTGAACGCCAAACCCGACGGGGATACTTTCAAGGCGCCTTCGTTCGAGGGATTCGACGTGCTGGCGGGACCTGCCATCTCGCAGGGGTCGTCGGTTCAGATCGTCAACGGCTCGATGACCAAGAGCGTCAGCTATACCTACACTTTCGTGCTGCTGCCGCAGGCCGCGGGCAACGTGACCATCGGCGCCGCGGAGGTCAAGGTCGATGGCTCGTCCTACCGGACCCGGCCGCTGCCCATCGAGATCGTGAACGAGGGCGAAGGCTCCCGGGCGCAACAACAGCAGGGCGGTTCGAACCGTGCGGACGATACGCAGGCCGATGCCCAGAGCCGGATCGGCAAGGACGATATTCTGCTCCGGGCCGTCGTGTCGCGCTCGTCGGTCTACAAGAACGAACCCCTGCACGTGGCTTTCAAGCTCTATACGCGGGTTCCTTATGTCAACATCGTTCCCGAGTCGGCTCCGTCGTTCAACGGTTTCTGGTCGCAGGACCTCTCCGATCCCAATTCGGCCCGCGTGGGGCGCGAGACCTATGCCGGGAAGGTGTACGAGACGCGTGTGCTGTACGACTACCTGCTCTATCCGCAGCAGGTCGGCTCGCTCACGATCGACCCCGTGGACATGACCGTCGTGGCGCAGGTCGTGGTGCAGAGCCGCCATGCCGATCCCTTCTTCGGGGGCGGCCGCGAGGTGTTCAACGTTCCGCGCAAGGTGCAGAGCCAGCGGGCCACGGTCCAAGTGAAAGCGCTTCCGGCAGGTGCTCCGGCCAGCTTCAGCGGCGCTGTGGGCAATTTCACGATGGACACCCAGTTCCCTTCGGAACGGATCGCGGCCAATTCGGGCGCGACGGTCACGGTGAAGATTTCCGGCACGGGCAACCTCACCTTCGTACAGGCCCCGAAACTGCCGCTGCCGACCTCCTTCGAGCAGTATAACGTCAAGACCACCGAGTCGATCAACACGTCGGCCTCGGGCATCTCCGGCTACCGCCAGTTCGAATATCCCTTCATCGCACGGGCCGAGGGCGCTTACGACATCGAACCCATCGAGTTCACCTACTTCGACCCCCAGCGGGTGCAGTACGTGACGCTGAAATCGAAGCCGCTGACGCTCGAAATCACGCCCGATGCCCGCGGCGGAGGCGATGCGGTGGTGATGCAGGGGCGCGGCATGTCGAAGGAGGAGGTGAAGATGCTGGGCCAGGACATCCGCTTCATCAAGCTGGGCGGGGCGCAGCTGCGCTCCGAGCGCGTGCCGTTCATCTTCAGCGCCGCCTACTGGATTCTTCTGTTAGGTGTGCTGGCGCTTTTCACGATGATCTACGTGGCGCTGCGCAAGCAGATCCGCGAATCGCAGAACGTCGCCCTCGTGCGGGGCAAGCGGGCCAACAAGGTCGCCGTGCAGCGGTTCCGCGCCGCGAAGCGGTATATGGAGGAGCAGAACCGGCATGCCTTCTACGAGGAGATGCTCCGCGCGCTGTGGGGGTACATGAGCGACAAGTTCAACATCCCGGTGGCCAACCTCACCAAGGAGAATGTCCGCGAGGAGCTGCACAAACGGGGCGTTTCGTCCGAGGACTCGCAGCGTTTCACGGACATCATCACCCGGTGCGACGAGGCGCAGTATTCGCCCGTCGAGTCGGCCCGCATGGGCGACGTTTATTCCGAGGGCGTGAACCTGATTTCGCGCATCGAGTCGGTGATAAAACGATAGTTGTTATGAAGCGATTGACCCTATTTCTGATCCTGTCATTCGGCGTTCCGTGCGCATGGGCGCAGGAGGGTATCGACAGCACGAAATTAGCCCAAATATCAGAGGCTAAAACCTTGGTAAAAACTGCGGTGCAGGCTGTCGCGGAAGGCGTTGTCGAAGGACTTGCTGGTGTTTTTGATGAGCCCGACGCTGTGGAGGCTTCGCCCGAACAGCTGTGGGACCGGGCCAATACGGCCTATGTCAACGGGGATTACCACGCTGCGGCGGAGATTTACGAAGGGATTCTCGCGCAGGGACTCTCCTCCGTGAAACTCTATTACAACCTGGCCAACGCCTACTTCAAGGAGGGGCAGCTGGGCAAATCCATCCTCTTTTACCGCCGGGCCTTGCGGCTGGCTCCCGGCAACGACGACATCCGCTATAATTTGAGCGTCGCCGAGGCCCGCACGAAGGACAACATCGAGCAGATACCCGAATTTTTCTTCACCGAATGGATGCGCGGCGTGCGCCGTCTGATGAGCTGCACGGCGTGGAGCGTCTTCTCGCTCGCGGCGTTGGTCTGCGCCCTGGCGCTGTTCCTCGCCTACCTGTTGGCACAGCGTTTGCCGTTGCGCAAGGCGGGGTTCTACGGAACCCTCGTCGCCGCGGCGGTCTTCATGCTCACGAGCTGGTTCGCCATGGGCGAGCGGCGCGAGATGCTCGACGACACGCAGGCCGTCGTGATGTCGCTCTCGACGGCCGTGAAGAGTTCGCCCGACAAGTCGGCGACCGACCTCTTCGTGCTGCACGAGGGGACGCTCGTCGAGATCACCGACCGCCTCGACAACTGGTGCGAGATCACCATTGCCGACGGCAAGAAGGGGTGGCTCGAATGTAAAACCGTCGAAACGATTTAAATGTCGAAACTTTTACAGGACGTCGTCGGCGAACTTTCGAAGCTTCCGGGCGTGGGACGCCGCACGGCGTTGCGCCTGGCCATCCACATCCTGCGCATGGAGCGGGATTCGGTGGCCGAGATGACGGAGAGCATCGACCGGTTCCGCAACGAGATCCGCTACTGTTCGCAGTGCAACAACCTCTCCGACGAGGAGGTGTGTCCGATCTGCGCCGACCGGGAACGGGACCATGCGACGATCTGCGTCGTGGAGCAGGTGGCCGATGTGCTGTCGGTCGAGAACACGCGCCAGTACCGGGGGATGTACCACGTGCTGGGCGGCGTCATCTCGCCCATGCAGGGCATCTCGCCCTCGGACCTGAAGATCGACCTGCTGTGCGAACGGATCGCCCGCGGCGGGGTGAAGGAGGTGATCCTCGCCATCTCGACTTCGGTCGAAGGGGAGACGACGCTTTTCTACCTGATGAACCGCCTGCGGCAGTTCCCGGGGCTGAAAGTTACGTCGATCGCGCGCGGTATCGGTTTCGGCGACGAACTGGAGTATGTCGACGAACTGACGATCACCCACGCGCTGATGAACCGCCGGGAGATCGAGTAGCCGGCCCGCTCGGGAGGCGGGTTTTAGGGGACGAATTTGTGGTTTCAATAAAATAACAACACTATGGACTTTGTAACGAACGAGAAACTCACCATCGTGGGTGCGGCCGGCATGATCGGCTCGAACATGGCGCAGACGGCGCTGATGATGCGCCTGACGCCGAACATTTGCCTCTACGATCCGTATGGATCGGCGCTGGAGGGCGTGGCCGAGGAGCTTTATCACTGCGCCTTCGAGGGGGCGAACATCACGTGGACGACCGACATCCGCGAGGCGCTGACCGATGCGGCTTACGTCGTGTCGTCGGGCGGCGCGGCCCGCAAGGCGGGCATGACGCGCGAGGATCTGCTGAAAGGCAACGCCCAGATCGCCGAACAGTTCGGCAAGGACATCAAGTCCTATTGTCCGGACGTGAAGCACGTCGTGGTGGTCTTCAATCCGGCCGACATCACGGGACTGATCACGCTGATCTATGCGGGGCTGAAGCCTTCGCAGGTTTCGACCCTCGCGGCGCTGGACTCCACGCGCCTGCGTTCGGAACTGGCCAAATATTTCAAAATCTCGCCCGACGAAATCCGCAACTGCCGCACCTACGGCGGCCACGGCGAGCAGATGGCGGTCTTCGCCTCGACGACGCTCGTCGCCGGACGGCCCCTTTCGGAGCTGATCGGCAAAGAAATGCCCGAGGGCGACTGGGCCGACCTGCAACAGCGGGTGATTCAGGGCGGCAAGCACATCATCGACCTGCGCGGCCGTTCGTCGTTCCAGAGTCCGGCCTATATCTCGATCTCGATGATCGCGGCGGCGATGGGCGGCAAGCCGTTCACCTATCCCGCCGGCGTATTCGTCCACAACGACGAGTTCAAGCACATCCTCATGGCGATGGAGACCGTCATCACGAAGGAGGGCGTGTCGTATAAGAACGTGCAGGGCACGGCCGGGGAGCGCCAAAAACTGACGGAGAGTTACGAACACCTCTGCAAACTGCGCGACGAGGTGATCGCGATGGGCATTCTGCCTCCCGTCGGCGAGTGGGGCCGCCTGAATCCGCACCTGAAATAGCGGGCAATGCAAAACTGAAAAGGACCGGATGCATCCGGCCCTTTTTTAATTGGACGAGCGGAAGTCCACGGGAATTGTGATTTCCACGGGGACCTTTCGTCCGTACAGCTCTCCCGGCTTCCAGTGCGGGGAGCTTTCAAGCGCCCGGACCGCTTCGGCGGATAACTTGCTGTCGGGCGATTGCAGGACACGAATGCCGGTCAGCCGCCCCGTCGTGCCGATCACGAACGAAACCACCACGCGGGGTGGAAAGGGTGGGCAGCCGATGACGATCCGGACATTCCGGACCTGTTCGTTCACCCACTCGCGGAATGTTCGGATGTCGCCTTCCCGGAACAGGGGCGGCGTGTCGCAATGTATGAGAACGAGCGAATCGCGAAATACGACGATCCGGGCCGCCGGCTGTTTTTCCGCCGGCTGTGCCGCTGCCGAATCTGCCGCCACCGGCTGCTTTGCCGCGGTAGGTTTTTGTCCGAAAGCCGCCGCCGGGGCGGTGAGCAGGACGCAGGCGCCGATCAGACCCCGGAACGTCATGGCCTGGCCTGGAACACGGCGCGCAGTTCGCCGTCGCTCAACAGCAGCAGCATCGGGCCGTCCATGTCGTAATGGGTCACCGATTCGAGCATTTTGGTGAAGGCTTCCTCCTCGTCCATGCCCGGGCAGGCCATCATCGTCGCGGCCAGAGGCCCGATCTTCAGCGTGCGTTTCCCATCGGTCTTGTAGGCGCCCGTCAGGCGGTTGCAGGCCCCGACGCCCGTCAGGCGGTTGCCTTCGGCGAGCAGCGTGACGGTGAATTTGCCCTCCTCGGGTTTGACCGCCTTGCCGCCGAGCTGGATCAGCTGCCACTCGGTGCCCGCCAGCGGGCGGCGGGTCTTTTTCTGGTAGGAGCGGCAGTTGCAGCATCCGGCCATAAAGGCCGCAGCGACAGCGACTATCGCAATTTTCAGTAAAATCTTCATCGTTTTTCCATTTGGATCATATGGCAAATATAGGGAATTAATTATACCTTTGTACAACTTCCGGACCCGATATTTCCGCCGCAGGCGGATATAAGTCCCCGCTTCGGCGTGGATTCAAGGGAGGGTCGGGCCTGTACATGCGGCCAGAGGCTGCGAGTACGGCGGTTGAAAGCACGAAGGCTTAAATAATTTCAAGATAATTTTTTATGAAAACCATCATCGCTTCTCCCCATGCGCCCAAGGCCGTGGGTCCCTATTCGCAGGCCGTCGAGGCCGGCGGCGCGCTCTATGTTTCGGGACAGCTCCCGATCGACGCCGCGTCCGGAAAGATGGACGAAGGCATCGAGGCCCAGACGCGCCGGTCGCTCACGAACCTCGGCCATATTCTGCGCGAAGCCGGATACGATTATTCCGACGTGGTGAAAACCACGGTCCTGTTGCAGTCGATCGGCGATTTCGCCGCCATGAATGCCGTCTATGCGGAGTTCTTCACCTCGGAGATGCCGGCGCGCATGTGCTACCAGGTCGCGGCGCTGCCGATGGGCGCGCTGGTCGAAATCGACGCCGTGGCGGTGAAATAATCCCGCCTTCGGACCGAAGGCGCGCTCCGGGTATCTGGGGCGTGCCTTTTGCTCTTTTGTAGATATTTTGTGAATAAGTTTGGCTCTTCATGCTGGCTTTTTATCCGGAAAAGCCGCAATTTTGTAGAACCGGGTTTTGCCCGCCGTGACGCCTGAAATCTGAAAATATAGAAATAATAGTCTGAAAATAGTTATGTCAAAAGCCACCAAAGCCGACACGCCGCAGAAGGTCAATTACAACGATGCGGTTGCCGAGTCGAAGAAGTATTTCGACGGGGACGACCTCGCCGCCACGGTGTGGGTCAGCAAGTACGCCCTCAAGGACTCTTTCGGAAACATCTACGAGAAATCGCCGCGCGAGATGCACGAGCGCATCGCTTCCGAAATCGAACGCATCGAGCAAAAATACCCGAACCCGCTCCCGAAGGAGGAGGTTTTCGCGTTGCTCGACCATTTCCGTTACGTCATTCCGCAGGGCGGCCCGATGACCGGCATCGGCAACAATTTCCAGGTGGCGTCGCTGTCGAACTGCTTCGTCATCGGCCATAAGAACCCCGCCGACTCCTACGGCGGCATCTTCCGCATGGACGAGGAGCAGGTCCAGCTGATGAAACGCCGCGGCGGCGTGGGCCACGACCTTTCGCACATCCGCCCCACGGGCAGCCCGGTGCTCAACTCGGCACTCACGTCGACGGGCATCGTGCCCTTCATGGAGCGTTACTCGAACTCGACGCGCGAGGTGGCGCAGGACGGGCGGCGCGGCGCGCTGATGCTGTCGCTGTCGATCAAGCACCCCGACGCCGAGCGGTTCATCGACGCCAAGGTCGACACGGGCAAGGTGACGGGTGCCAACGTCTCGATCAAGATCGACGACGATTTCATGCGTGCGGCCCTCGCCGGGAAGAAATACCACCAGCAGTTCCCGATCAAGTCGGACAACCCCAAATACGAGCAGGACATCGACGCCCGGAAACTCTGGGAGAAGATCATCCACAACGCGTGGAAGTCTGCCGAACCGGGCGTGCTGTTCTGGGATACGATCATCCGCGAAAGCATTCCCGACTGCTATGCCGACGAGGGTTTCGTGACGGTTTCGACCAACCCCTGCGGCGAGATCCCGCTCTGCCCCTACGATTCGTGCCGCCTGCTGGCGATGAACCTGTTGAGCTATGTGGACAACCCGTTCAAGGCCGATGCGAAGTTCAATTTCGACAAGTTCAGGGACCACGTATACAAGGCGATGCACATGATGGACGACATCATCGACCTCGAACTGGAAAAGGTCGAACAGATCATCGGGAAGATCGCCGCCGACCCCGAAGACCTGGATGTGCGCCGCGTGGAGCTGGAGCTTTGGAAGAAGATCCGCGAAATGGCGCGGAAGGGCCGCCGTACGGGTCTGGGCATCACGGCCGAGGGCGACATGCTCGCCGCGCTGGGTCTGCGCTACGGCACGCAGGAGGCGATCGACTTCGCCGTCGAGGTGCAGAAGTGCCTCGCTCTGGCGGCTTACGGCGCTTCGGTGAAGATGGCCGCCGAGCGCGGCGCCTTCCCGGTTTACGACGCCGCGAAGGAGGTGAACAACCCGATGATCGCCCGTATCCGCGAGGCCGATCCGGCGCTCTACGAGGAGATGACGAAGGTGGGCCGCCGCAATATCGCCATGCTGACCATCGCGCCCACGGGAACCACGTCGCTCATGTCGCAGACCACTTCGGGCATCGAGCCGGTGTTCCGCACCGTCTACAAGCGCCGCCGCAAGATCAATCCTTCGGACGTGGACACCCACGTCGATTACGAGGACGAAACGGGCGAAAAGTTCCAGGAGTACAACGTTTACCATCATAATTTCGTCAAATGGCTGGAAGCCAGCGGATACGACACGTCGAAGCTGGCGACGATCTCCGACGCCGAACTGAACGAGTGGGTCGCCGCGTCGCCCTACCACGGCGCCACGGCCAACGACATCGACTGGGTGGCCAAGGTCAAGATGCAGGGCGCCATCCAGAAATGGGTGGACCATTCGATCTCGGTGACGGTGAACCTGCCGAACAACGTCTCGGAGGCGTTGGTGGCCGATGTTTACCGCACGGCTTGGGAGTGCGGCTGCAAGGGCGTCACGGTCTACCGCGACGGCTGCCGCGACGGCGTGCTGCTGGAGAAGAACTCCAAGAGCCGGAAGAAGTGCGAGGAGCATCCCGGCGAGGTGCAGAAGCGTCCCAAGTCGATTCCTGCCGACATCGTGCGGTTCAAGAACGGCACGGAGGACTGGATCGCCTTCGTGGGCTTGCAGGGCGGGCGTCCCTACGAGGTCTTCACGGGTAAGATCGAGGAGGACGCCATGTTCATTCCCCCGAAGATCAAGAAGGGCTTCATCATCAAGGTCCGCGAGGCGGACGGTACGAAACGCTATGATTTCCAGTACACCGACCGTTACGGTTATACGAACACCATCGGCGGCATTTCGCGTCTGTTCAACGAAGAGTTCTGGAACTACGCCAAGCTCATTTCGGGCGTGCTGCGTCACGGCATGCCGATCGAGAAGACCGTGTCGCTGATCGAGTCCCTGCATCTGGACAGCGAGTCGATCAACACGTGGAAGACCGGCGTGTGCCGTGCATTGAAACAGTATATCGTCGACGGCACGAAATCCAAGGGTAAATGCCCGAGCTGCGGACAGGAGAATATGGCCTATCAGAACGGCTGTCTGACCTGCATGTCGTGCGGCTATTCCAAGTGCGGCTGATGTTTGTTTCCACCTGATTTGTGTTCTAAAAAGCCCCAATGCCCAGGCATTTGGGGCTTTTTACATTTTGAAGCCCTCTTTTTTTCTGTTTTTTTGACCGGATTTGAATGGTTTTTGTGAAAAAATTGTGTACTTTTACGACAAGTATGTAAGACGTATTAAAGATGAATATTATGAGAAAGATTTTCTTGACTTTTTTGCTCGTGGCTTTCGCCTCTGCCGCATTTGCCGAAGGAACGCCGAAGAAGCCGAGCGTTGCCGGATTCGTGTCGAACGGATTCTGGGATAATTGGGAGATTTCGGCCGGTTTCGGAACCGGCACAGCCTTCTCCAACGGCGGTAACTCCGGCTCTTGGGGCGACCGTTTCGGTTTCGAGGGCAACCTGTCGGTGACGAAGTGGGTGCATCCGGTCTTCGGTATGCGCGCTCAATTGCAGGGCGGATGGTTCAACAATTTCGATTCCCAGATCGGCAAGATGACGTGGCCGTACATGTTCGGACACATGGATTTCATGGTTAACGCCTCGAACTGGATCGGCGGTTACCGTGCCGACCGTGTGTGGTATGCCGTGCCGTTCGCCGGTTTCGGTTACATGGCTTCGAACTTCACGGACCGTAGCCAGCGTGAGAATGCATCCGGTTCGCGTCAGGACTTCGCCTTCACGGCGGGTCTGCTCAGCAAGTTCCGCCTGTCGCCCGCATTCGATTTCAATATCGAACTCAAGGGGTTGCTCGCCAAGTCGGATATTTGCCCTGCGGAGATGAACGGTTCTTATCTGGCCGGACTTTCCGCTACGGCTGGTATCACCTACCGCTTCAACCAGCGTGGCTGGGAGCGCGGCGTTCCGGGCTATACGGCCGATGACATCCGTGCTTTCCAGAATGCAGTGGCTGCGGGCAATTCCGCCCTCGAAGCCGCCCGGTCGGAGAATGCGGATCTGGCCAACAGACTGAAGGCTGCCGAGGCCGAGGCCGACGCCGCTAAAGCCGCTGCCGCCGCTGCTGCTGCCAAAGCCGCCGCCGAGGCCGCTGCCGCACAGAAGGTGAACACCCTCAGCCCGACTTCGATCATTTTCTACGATTACAGCATGTCGAAGCTGACGCCGAAGGAGAAGACCCGCCTCGAACTGATGGCCGACCTGATCAAGAGCGGTCCGAAAGACCGGGTCTACAAGATCGAGGGCCACGCCGACCAGCAGACGGGTACGGCGGCAGGCAACAAGCGCGTTGCCGAGAACCGCGCCAAGAGCGTTTACGACTTCCTCGTAAAATGCGGCGTGAACCCCAAACAGCTGACCTACGAAGGCAAGGGCAACGCAGCCAATGTTTACGAGAACAACCAGAAGGCCAACCGCGCCGTGATCATCAAATAAGGCCGGGCCGTATTGGGGAGGGCGAATGGAACCTTCCCGCCATAGAGAAAAAGATGCTCCGTTTGCGGGAGCATCTTTTTTCATATATATATTATATAAGGTATGCTTTTTTGCCGAACCCGGACTTACCGGATGATGACGGCGTTGACGAGCCGTACGCCCGAACGGCGGTTTATCTCCTCCTTGAGCGCCTCGCGCTGGTAGAAAAGTTCCGAGCGCAGGACGCTCGACTGTATGCGTACGTACAGGATGTGCTTTTCGAGCCGCAATTCGGTGGTGACATCCGCGGCGCGGTCGCCGACAATCTCGCGCCATGTGTCCGGCAGTTTGCCTTCGGCGACTTTCTCGGCGATGTAGGGGCGTTTGAAAAACTCCTCCAGCAGGTCGCCCATCAGCATGGTTTTGGTTCGTCTCATGGCTGTTCGTCGGTTGATTCGGGTTGTACGGATCGCTCTTTTTCCGCGCCTTTCGCGGAATCTTCCGTTGCATTTTCCGAGGCGTTCTCCGGGGTGTTTGCGGCGTTTTCAGCTGCATTCCCGGCCGGGCCTTCCGCCGGATCTTCCGCCGCGGCCCGCTCCTGCGTCACGGCGCCTTCGGCGACTGAAAAGAGCGTGTAGTCGCCGCCCGCCTTGTCGAGAATCCGTTTCAGGCGTGTCGGGTTGCAGTCGGTGATCAGGATTTGCCCGAAGGTGTCGTCCGAGACCAGCCGGATCAACTGTTCGACCCGCCCGGCGTCGAGCTTGTCGAACAGGTCGTCCAGCAGCAGGATCGGGCGTTCGCCCTTCGTCTGGGCGACGACGGCGTACTGCGCCAGTTTGAGGGCGATCAGGAAGGATTTCTGCTGTCCCTGCGATCCGTATTTGCGCAGGGGATAACCTCCGATTTTCAGCACCAGGTCGTCGCGGTGAATGCCTGCCGTCGTGAATTCGTTGACGATGTCCTTCTGCCGCGCATCGAGCAGTATCTCCTCGAACGGACGGTCGTTCAGCTCCGATTTGTAGTGCAGTTCGACCTGCTCCCGGTCGCCCGAGAGGATGCTGTAATAGGCCGCGGTCACGGGTTGCAGCCGCTCGGCGAACTCCTGCCGCCGGGCGTGGATGGCCTTGCCGTGTTCGCACAGCTGCATGTCGTAGATTTGGAGCATGGTTTCGTCGGGCCGGGTTTTCAGCAGGCGGTTGCGTTCGGCCAGCACGGCGTTGTAGCGCATCACCGAACCGAGATAGGCGCGGTCCAGCTGTGAAATGAAGGCGTTGAGATAGCGTCGGCGCTCGTCGGCGGCGTCCGAGATCAGCGCGCTGTCGGCCGGCGACACGATCACCGCGGGAATCAGTCCCACGTGGTCCGAAAGCCGTTCGTACTCCTTGCCGTTGCGCTTGAGCACCTTGCCGCCCTTGCGCGAGAAGCTGCACACGATGGTTTCCCGCTTGCCGGCATCGCTCGCATAGGTCCCTTCGACGAGGAAGAAGTCGGCGCCGTGGCGGATGCTCTGCCCGTCGGTCATCGGCAGCGACGACTTGCACATCGAGAGGTAGTAAACGGCGTCCACGACGTTGGTTTTGCCCGCGCCGTTGTCGCCCACCAGGCAGTTGATGCCGGGGCACAGCGCGAGTTCCTCCTGGGAGATGTTTTTGAAATTCAGCAGCGCTATTTTCTTCAGATGCATAGGACAAAAATACAAAAAATCCGGACACGACATTGCACATTGTGAATAGTTTTGTATCTTTGCAAACTATCGTACGAATTATAAACTAATAACACAATAAGCAATATGGCAAAGCAGAACGTCGCCGAGCAGGAAACCCTCGGCGAAGCAATGAACAAAACGGAGTTGTTTTTCGAGAGGAACGGCCGGACGATGTCCTACGTTTTCCTCGGTCTGCTCGTCCTCGCAGCCCTCGTTTTCGGCTACCGCTCGCTGATCCTCCAGCCTCGCGCCACGAAGGCCGCCGAGATGATCGCCGAGGCGCAGAACCGTTTCGAAGGCGAGAACCCCGATTTCGAGACGGCGCTGCTGGGCGACGACAACGCGGCCGGTTTCCTCGACGTGATCGAGAAGTATGGCTCGACGCCTTCGGGCAACCTCGCCAAGCATTATGCGGGCATCTGCTACCTGCGTACGGGCGATCTGGAGAACGCCGCCAAATACCTGGCGAAGTTCTCGCAGCTGAAAGGTATCCCCGGGGAGCTGATCAACGCACAGAACTACGGTTTGCAGGGCGATATCGCCGTTGAGCAGCAGGACTACGCCAGGGCGGTGAAGTTCTACGAGAAGGCCGTGAAGGCCGCCGACAACAACCTGACGGCCCCGATGTACCTGCGCAAGGCAGGTCTTGCGGAGCAGGCGCAGGGCAATGAGCAGAAAGCCGCGGCTTTCTATGAAGAGATTTTGACTTCGTATCCCGCCTCGATGGAGGCCCGCGATGCGGAAAAGCTGCTCGGCAGCATCAAATAGCGAAAGACGATGGCGACCAAGAATCACAACCTTTCCAAATTCGACTCACCCCTGCCTTCGGCCGCTGACATGCGGTTCGGTATCGTCGTGGCCGAGTGGAACCGCGAGGTCACCGAGGCCCTGTTGGAGGGAGCCGTGCGCACGCTGCGTGCCGCCGGGTGCCCCGATATGAATATCCAGGTCAAATATGTCCCGGGCACGTTCGAGCTTTCGCTCGGCGCGCAGTTCTTCGCGGAGTATACCGACGTGGACGCCGTCATCGCTCTCGGATGCGTTATCCAGGGCGACACGCGCCACTTCGATTTCATCTGTCAGGGCGTGACGCAGGGCATTACGCAGCTGCAAATCCAGTGGAACATGCCCATCGCTTTCGGCGTGCTGACGGTGGGCGACATGCAGCAGGCCCTCGACCGCTGCGGCGGCCGTCACGGCAACAAGGGCGACGAGGCTGCGGCCACGGCCATCAACATGGTGAAGTTGCAGATCGACATGGAGGCGGCTTCGCCCGACCATGAACCCGACCGGCGCAATATCAACTGATTGCCGCTTTCTGGCGGCGATCTTTCGCACATCCTTTAAACGAGGCGGATGGACAGTACCGAAGTACATTCCATCCGCCTCGTTCTTTTGCTGTCCGGCGTTCGTTCGTCTGATCCGTTCCCGCCGTTCGCCCGGACTTGTTCAGCTGTCGCCGCTTCGGCCGGTCATTGGGCCTTTTCGAGCGTGATGCGCTCCGAATAGCGGCGTCCGAAACGGTCCGTGGCGACTACCTCGATCGTCTGTGCCGAAGCCGAAGGACGCGCTTTGAAATAGAAGTCCGAGATGCGGGGATGCTGCGATTTGGCGAGTTTCCGCCCGGCGTTTTTCAGAGAGTCGAGATGCGCCGCATAGTCGGGGTCGACGATCTGGATGCGCTGCATTGCGCCGCGGTAGCGGCCGTCCTCGTACCAGACGACGGTCCAGCAGGGGTCCCAGTTCCAGATTTTGGCCACGACGCTTCCGGGAAACGCTTCCACCTGCCCGGGCTGCCATACCCGCAGTTGCCGTACGGCCGGAGACCCGAGGCTCCGGTACTCCCACGAGAACTCTCCGCCGCACTCGCGGAAGAGCTGGTAGCCTTTGGGCGTGCCGTCCTTGTTGATCGGGTCGTACCACAGATTTCCGCAGATCTGTGCCACGTTGTGCTCCACGACTCCTTCGCGGATGTCGTAGTTCGAGTTGACGTGCGTGTGTCCCGTGATGAAATGCAGTTCGTGGCCGGCAAAGGCGTCCATCAGCCTGGCGGCCGACTCCATGACCTGATTGCCTTTCCAGGCCTTCATGGCCGGGGCGTGCATGGCCACGCAGACGCGCGACCCGGCGGGCAGCCGCCGGGCGTATTCCGCGGCCCAGGCCAGTTGCAGCGAGTCGATCTGCTCGTCGTATTTCTTCGCTCCGTGGTAGACGATGTCGTCGAGGACGATGTAGTGGGTCCGTCCCATGTCGAAGGCGTAGTAGGTGGGGCCGAAATGGTTCCGGTAGTTCTCCGTGGCCTCCCGGTCGGTGTATTTGTTCCGGTCGTGGTCGTGGTTGCCGATCACGCCGTAGACCGGTATTCCGAGCGATGCGAACTGCTCGCGGACGCCGGCGAACAGCTCCGGAGAGTCCCAGACGATGTCGCCGAGCAGCAGCGCCGCCTGTGCCGTGCCCCGTTGCTTCCCGAGGGCGGTCGCGCGTTGCAGTTCGGGGATGATCTCGGTTCGGAGCCGGTCGAAATGCGCCGCGGTTTTGGGCTGCGGGTCGCCGATCGCCAGCAATTCGTAAACCTCGCCCGTGGCCGGCCACGGACGCAGCTCGAAATCGTAACGCTTCGTGGAAGCGGCGTAGGGCCGGAAGAATTGCGGGATGTCCTGCTCCATGGGGGCCAGGTAGCCGGAAGGGGTTACGATGCTGATGAACAGCGCGTCGTCGTCGGCGTCGAGGGTGAAAGTTCCGTCGGCGCCGCTTTCGGTGAAGGAGTGGCCGTCCGTGACGGTGACGCCGGAGACCGGCGTCCCGGCGCATTTGACCGTGCCCCGGATCGGGCGGGCCGTAACGGCTGCGCCGAGGCAGCAGACGAGCAGCAGGACAATGAATCGTTTCATGGTTTCGGTAGGTTTTGGGTTTCGTTCTGATCGGTGCGGGCCGCTAAAAGAGGCCCAGGTTATTCAGGAAGATCAGCAGCAGCACTGCCGGGCAGACGTAGCGCACGAGGAAGATGAACACCCCGTAGATACGGAATTTCAGCGTGCCGTTGTTGCTGATTTCGGCCTTGAGTATTTTCCGGTCGAGGCGCCAGCCGACGAATATGCAGGTGAAAAATCCGCCGGCGGGGAGCAGGATGTTGGCCGTAAGGTAGTCGAGCGAGTCGAAAATCGTGAGTCCGAAGATGTTCCATCCCTTCAGAACGCCCAGCGACAGCGATGCCACGGCGGCCAGCGCCATGCAGGCTCCGGTCGTGGACCATGCGGCGGCCCGCCGGCTCATGTGCCACTCCTCGTGCATGTAGGCCGTGATGACTTCGTGCAGGGAGATGGTCGAGGTGAGCGCCGCAACGACCAGCAGCAGAAAGAATACCGACGACCAGACCATGCTCAGCGGCATCGAGTTGAAGATGCCCGGCAGGGTGATGAATACGAGCGACGGTCCCGACGAGGGTTCGATGCCCACGCTGAACACCGCCGGGAAGATCACCACGCCGGCCAGCACGGCTACCAGTGTGTCGAGGATCGTGACGTTGAGCGCCGTGTGGCGCAGGTTGGTGTCGGGTTTGAAGTAGGAGGCGTAGGTGACCATCGTGCCGATGCCGATCGAGAGCGAGAAGAAGGCCTGCCCCAGCGCCACGAGCACCGTCGAGGGCGTCACCTTCGAGAAGTCGGGCCGGAACAGGAACCGAAGCCCTTCCTCGCCGCCGGGCATCAGCAGCGAGTGGATCGACAGTGCGATCAGGATGACGAACAGCAGGGGCATCAGCACCTTTGCCGAGCGTTCGATGCCTTTCTGCACGCCCGTCGCGATGACGAAGTGCGTGGCCAGCACGAACAGCGCGGTGTAGAGCACGGGCCGCCACGGGTTCTGGATGAAATTCTCGAAAACGCTCTTGTATTCGTCGGCGGTGGTGTACCGGGCGAGGCTTCCCGTCACGGAGTGAACCATGTATTCGGCGGTCCATCCCGACACCACGAAGTAGAAGCCCAGGATCAGGAATGCCGCCACGACGCCGTTGTAGCCCAGGAAACTCCACTTGGGGTCGAGCGCCCGGTAGGCTCCCACGGCATTGCGGTGCGAGGCGCGTCCGACCGAGAATTCGGCCACCATGATGGGCAGTCCCAGCAGCAGGACGCAGAGAATGTAAATTACCAGAAAAGCTCCGCCGCCGTTGTCTCCGGCGACATAGGGGAACCGCCAGATATTTCCCAGCCCCACGGAACTTCCGGCCGCGACGAGCACGGCGCTCAATTTGCCGCCCAGCGTTGCGCGGCCGTGTGAATGATGCATATATCGGTTCTATTTGAAAAACTGCGCGCACGCAGCCGCGTGCGCGCAGTTTTCTATTTCTCCAGTACGACGCTCACCTTCTCCAGTTTGCCGCCGAGCGGGGGCGCCAGTTTCGAGACGGTGCATTTTACGTGCCGGACCTGCCGGAACGAGGCGTAGACCGCCTCGATGATGTTCATCGCCACGCGCTCGATCGTGCGCTGGGTAATGCGCATCTGGAGCGAGACGACTTCGTAGACCGTGAGGTAGTTGACCGTCTGTTCGACGCTGTCCTCGGCGGCCGCGTCGCCCAGGCAGGCCGTGATCTCCAGGTCGACCGTGAAGCGGTTGCCGACCTTCCGTTCGAGTTCGTAGCAGCCGTGCAGCGCCCGGAACTCCATGCGCTGGAGAACGATCCGGTATTCCATCCTATTCGGCGATCACGAGGTAGTAGTTCTTCTTGCCGCGCTGCACGAGCAGGTATTTGCCCGCGATCAGGTCCGCGTCGGTCACCGGGCGCATCGCGTCGGCCAGCTTCTCCTTGTTGAGCGACACGCCGCCGCCCTGCACCAGTTTGCGGCACTCGCCTTTCGAGGCGAAGATGTCGCTTTTCTCGGCGCAGAGGTCCACGAACGGGATGCCGGCCGCGAGTTCCGTGCGGGCCACGCGGTACTGGGGCACGCCTTCGAACACTTGCAGCAAGGTCTGCTCGTCGAGACGGTGCAGAGCCTCCGACGTGGCGCCGCCGAAGAGGATGGCCGAGGCCTCGACGGCCTTTTCGTACTCTTCGCGCGAGTGGATCATGCAGGTGATCTCCTCGGCCAGCCGTTTCTGCAATACGCGCAGGTGGGGAGCCGCGTCGTGCTCGGCGATGAGTGCGTCGATGGTCTCACGGTCGAGCAGCGTGAAGATCTTGATGTAGCGTTTGGCGTCCTCGTCGCTGACGTTGAGCCAGAACTGGTAGAACTTGTAGGGCGATGTGTAGCGCGGGTCGAGCCATACGTTGCCGCTCTCGGTCTTGCCGAATTTCGTGCCGTCGGCCTTGGTGATCAGCGGGCAGGTGATGCCGAAGGCCTCGGCCTCTGCGCCCAGCTTGCGGCGGATCAGCTCCGTGCCGGTGGTGATGTTGCCCCACTGGTCGGCGCCGCCCAGCTGGATTTTGCAGTTCATCGTCTCGTAGAGGTGCAGGAAGTCGTAGCCTTGAACCAGCTGGTAGGTGAATTCGGTGAACGACATGCCGTCGCCCTCGCCGTTGAAGCGTTTCTTCACGGAGTCTTTGGCCATCATGTAGTTGACGGTGATGCACTTGCCGATGTCGCGGATGAAATCGAGGAACGTGAATTCCTTCATCCAGTCGTAGTTGTTGACCAGCGCGGCGGCGTTCGGGGCGTCGGAGTCGAAGTCGAGCAGTTTGGCCAGCTGGCGTTTGATCGCCTCCTGATTGTGACGCAGGGTCTTTTCGTCGAGCAGGTTGCGCTCCTGCGATTTGCCCGAGGGGTCGCCGATCATGCCCGTCGCACCGCCCACGAGGGCCAGCGGACGGTGGCCGCACATCTGGAAGTGCTTGAGGATCATCACGCCCACCAGGTGGCCGATATGCAGCGAGTCGGCCGTGGGGTCGATGCCCAGGTAAGCCGTCGTCTGTTCTTTTTCGAGTTGTTCCTTTGCTCCGGGCATGATCGTGTGGATCATGCCGCGCCATTCGAGTTCTTCGATGAAATTCTTTGTTGCCATTATTGCGTTATTTAATTTTCACTTTGTTTTTCGGTGGAAGCGCAGTTCGGAATCTGCTTCCGTCTGACGCTCCATCGCCCATAAATCCCGCTTTTTAAGCGGGTTACTCCACTTCCAAATCCAATGCTTTGCGGAGTTCCGCGATCAGCGGATTCTTTTCTGTCATGTATTTCACCCGGTCTTCGAGTTTGATCGGGCGTGCGGCCCGAATTTCCTCGTTGACGACCACTTCCAGTTCGATCGCTCCCGTGATGCCCGCCAGTTCGGCGATGCGCATCAGCATCCCTGTCTTGCTGCGGAGTATCTCTTCGCGCAGTTCGCTCGTCGGCACGCTCAGCGAGATCGTGTTGCCCTGCACCCTCATCAGTTCGAAGGCCGGGACGAACCGCGGACGTCGTTCCCGGATGAGGTTCAGGATCTTTTCCCGGGCGCGTTCCAGTTTCCGTTCGCACTCGGGGTCGATCGTCGCGACCTCCGGTTCGGCCGTTTCCTGCTCGGAAGGCTCCTCGTCCGGATTGCTGCCCGCCGAGGCGAGCAGTTCCGAAAGGGGAGGTTCCCGAGATCAGCGGCCTCCGCACGGGCTGGGGCGCGGGTTTGGACGCTTCGGGCCGTGCGGCCGGAGCGGGAGCGGGTCCCGGGGCGGCTGCGGATTGCGCCGGCGTTTCCGGCCGGGGTGCGGCCGGCTGCGGAGCCGGGGCGGGAATCGGCGCGGACGCCGGTTGTGAGGCCTGCCCGGGTTGAACCGCTGCGGATTGCTGCGGAGCCGCCGGAACGGGATTCGGACCGGGGCGGGTCGCCGGGTCGGGCTGCGGTTGCGCCGCAGGCGTCGCCGCGACGGCCGCGGCCGCCGTTCGGGGTGTCAGTTCGGGAAGCGGATACTCCCCGGAAGATGTCAGGGTGTCATTTTTTTTTTGACCGAGTCCGGCGATTTTCATCAGGCCCAACTCGACAAGCAATCGCTGGTTCGACGATTGCCGGATCTTCCCGTCAAGTTCCGTCAGTACGGAGATGGCTCCGAACAGGAACTCGACACTGCAGGCGCCCGCCTGCGTCCGGTATCGTTCGAGCAGCGTTCCGGTCATTTCGATCAGTCGCAGCGTGTCGGGCTGCCTGGCCATCAGGAGATCCCTCATATGGCGGTTCATGCCGGACATGAAGGTCTGGCCCGAGAAGCCTTTCGACAGCACGCTGTCGAAGGCCACCAGCACGTCGACGTAGTTGCCCGCGAGCAGCATCTCCGTCACGCTGAAATAGGTGTCGTAGTCCAGCACGTTCAGCGTCTGGGCCACGTTGCGGTAGTCCAGCGCCGTGCCGCAGAACGACACGGCCTTGTCGAACATCGACAGCGCGTCGCGCATGCCGCCGTCGGCCTTCTGCGCGATGAGGTTCAGCGACTCTTCGTCCGCCGAGATGCCCTCCTGGGAGGCGATGTATTTGAGGTATTCGACCGAATCTTCGACGCGGATGCGGTTGAAATCGTAGATCTGGCAGCGCGAGAGGATCGTGGGGATGATCTTGTGTTTCTCGGTGGTCGCCAGAATGAAGATGGCGTGGGCGGGCGGCTCCTCCAGCGTCTTGAGGAAGGCGTTGAAGGCTGCGGCCGAGAGCATGTGGACCTCGTCGATGATGAACACCGAGTAACGGCCCACCTGCGGGATGATGCGCACCTGTTCGATCAGCGTGCGGATGTCCTCCACGGAGTTGTTCGACGCGGCGTCCAGCTCGTGGATGTTGAGCGAACGTCCCTCGTTGAACGAGCGGCACGATTCGCACTCGTTGCACGCTTCGGCGCCGTCGGGTGCGAGGCAGTTGATGGCCTTGGCGAAGATGCGGGCGCAGGTGGTCTTGCCTACGCCGCGGGGACCGCAGAAGAGGTAGGCGTGGGCCAGCTGGCCGCGCTCGATGGCGTTCTGGAGCGTCGAGGTGATATGTTTCTGCCCGACGACCGACCGGAAGGTCGCAGGGCGGTATTTGCGTGCGCTGACGATGAAATCACTCATAGTGTTGCAAAGATACGAAATATGAATTAAGAATTAAAAATTAAGAATTAAAAATTATGTGCCGTGCTCCGGCACGACAAATTGGCGGTTGTTGGCAGTTGTTCTGTGACAAATAATGACACTATGTCCTGGATTCGGAGTTGGCAGGGGTTTTGCTCAATTCACAATTCAGAATTCAAAATTAAAAATTACATATTATGAACATCAACACTCTTACCATCAAGGCGCAGGAGGCGCTGCAAGCGGCGCTCTCGCTGGCGCGGGAGCGGGGACAGCAGGCTGTCGAACCGCTCCACCTGCTCGCGGTGCTGATCCGCGAGGACGATTCGCTCTCGACGTTCCTGCTGGGGCGCGTGGGAGTGAATGTACGTTCGCTGCGCGACGAGGTCGGCCGGGCCGTGGCGTCGCTGCCGCGCGTCGAGGGCGGCGGCGAGCAGTTCTTTGCGCAGGACACCTCGAAGGCGATCCAGCGCGCCGTGGACTTCACGAAGAATTTCGGCGACAAATACGCCTCCGTCGAACACCTGCTGCTGGCCCTCGTGGCCGAGCGCGGGCAGGCCGCCGACATCCTCAAACGCAGCGGCGCGACGGAAAAGGAGCTGATCGAGGCGATCCGCACCTTCCGCAAGGGTGCGACGGTCGATTCGCAGACCTCCGAGCAGCAGTTCGACGCGCTGGGCAAGTATGCCATCAACCTCAACGAGCAGGCGCGCTCGGGAAAACTCGACCCGGTCATCGGGCGTGACGAGGAGATCCGCCGCGTGCTGCAAATCCTTTCGCGGCGCACGAAGAACAACCCGATTCTCGTGGGCGAGGCCGGCGTCGGCAAAACCGCCATCGCCGAGGGCATTGCCCGCAGGATCATCGACGGCGACGTGCCCGAGAACCTGAAATCGAAGGTCATCTACTCGCTGGACATGGGTGCGCTGATCGCAGGCGCCAAGTACCAGGGTGAGTTCGAGGAGCGTCTGAAAGCCGTCGTGCAGGAGGTTACGGCCAGCGAGGGCGAGATACTGCTCTTCATCGACGAGATCCACACGCTGGTCGGCGCCGGCAAGTCGTCGGGGGCGATGGATGCCGCGAACATCCTCAAACCGGCCCTTGCGCGGGGCGAGCTGCGGACCATCGGAGCCACGACGCTCGACGAGTTCCAGAAATACTTCGAGCAGGACAAGGCCCTCGAACGCCGTTTCCAGAAGGTGATGGTCGACGAGCCTTCGCAGGAGGACGCCATCTCGATCCTCCGCGGCCTGAAGGAGCGTTACGAAAACCACCACCAGGTGCGGATCAAGGACGAGGCCATCGTGGCCGCCGTCGAGCTTTCGACGCGCTACATCACCTCGCGGTTCCTGCCCGACAAGGCCATCGACCTGGTGGACGAGGCCGCCTCGCGGCTGCGTCTGGAGATGAACTCCGTGCCCGAGGAGATCGACACGCTCGACCGCCGGGTCCGCCAGCTCGAAATCGAGCGCGAGGCCATCCGCCGCGAGAAGGACAAGGAGCGCGTCGAGCACCTGACCAAGGAGATCGAGGAACTGAAGGCCCGTGACGCCGAGATGCGTGCCAGGTGGCAGGGCCAGCGCGATCTGCTCAAAAAGATTCAGGCCAACAAGGATAAGATCGAGTCGCTGAAAGTCGAGGCCCAGCAGGCCGAACGGCAGGGCGACTACGGCAAGGTGGCCGAAATCCGCTACGGCAAGATTCAGGAGGCCGAGAAGGAGATCGCCGCTTTCCAGGAGGAGTACCGCCTCGCTTCGGCCAGCGGTTCGATGATCAAGGAGGAGGTCGACGCGCAGGACGTTGCCGAGGTGGTGTCGCGCTGGACGGGCATTCCCGTGACGCGCATGCTGGCCTCGGAGCGCGAGAAACTGCTCCACATGGAGGACGAACTCCACAAGCGCGTCATCGGGCAGGAGCAGGCCATCGCGGCCATTTCCGACGCCGTGCGCCGTTCGCGCGCCGGGCTGAACGATCCCCGCAAGCCGATCGGTTCGTTCATCTTCCTCGGTACGACGGGCGTCGGCAAGACCGAGCTGGCCAAGGCGCTGGCCGAGTTCCTGTTCAACGACGACCAGATGATGACGCGTATCGACATGAGCGAGTACCAGGAGCGGCACGCCGTGTCGCGGCTCGTCGGGGCGCCTCCGGGATACGTCGGTTACGACGAGGGCGGCCAATTGACCGAGGCCGTGCGGCGCAAGCCCTATTCCGTGGTGCTGCTCGACGAGATCGAGAAGGCGCATCCCGACGTCTTCAACATCCTGTTGCAGGTGCTCGACGACGGCCGGCTGACCGACAACAAGGGCCGTACGGTGGATTTCCGCAACACGATCATCATTATGACCTCGAACATGGGTTCGCAGGTGATCCAGGATAACTTCGCCGAGGCCTTCGACGGCAGGAAGCTGCCCGAAGAGGTTGTCGAGCGGACGCGCCTCGCGGTGATCGACCTGCTGAAACAGCAGCTCAAACCGGAGTTCCTGAACCGTATCGACGAGATCGTGATGTTCGAGCCGCTGACGCACAAGGACATCGAACGCATCGTCGACATCCAGTTGGGCATCGTGCGCAGGATGCTTTCGGAGAACGGCATCCGGCTGGAGTACAGCGACAAGGCGCGCGAATGGATCGCCTCGGCGGGTTACGATCCGCTCTATGGCGCACGTCCCGTGAAGCGGGTCATCCAGCGCTATGTGGTCAACGACCTTTCGAAGCGGATTCTTGCCGGCGAGGTCGACCGCTCGAAGCCGATCGCGATTGACGCCGGGCAGGACGGGCTGACGTTCTCGAACTGACGCCGCCCGGCAGAGTGAAAAAGGGTTCCGATGATTCGGAACCCTTTTTCGTTTACCGGACGTATCTGCTGAAAAACTTCCACAGCTCTTCGCCCGTGTCTACGCCCGTCTCTTTCCAGGAGTGCTTTCCGCCGACGGTCTCGTAGAGCCAGACCTCGTTTCCGTCCGTGCCCTCCGTGTAGCGGTGGGCGATGACCTGCAAGCCGCCGGGGCGGGAGGGCAGGGTGTCGATCCGCTCTGCGAGGCATTTGTTCTTGGCGGCCCAGTAGCCGACCGCGGTCGGGACGGAGACATAGGCGCCCCAGCCCCCTTCGTTGCCGAGGTCGCCTTCCCAGCGGGTCGTCCGGTCTTCGGTGCCGTGGATTTCGAACAGCGGAATCGGATGCGGATTGCGGTCCGAACGGAGGATTTCGACGGACATGAACCCGGCGACCGGTCCGAGGGCCGCATAGGTCTCCGGACAGCGCGAGGCCAGCAGGTAACACATGTCCCCGCCGTTCGACATACCCGTGCAGAAGACGTTGCGGCGGCTCAAACCATGTTTTTTCTGAAGGTGCCGGATCAGTTCGGAGAGGAACCGCACGTCGTCGACGGCCATATCGGCCTGAAAGGGGTAACCCACGTTCCAGCATGTTTTGCCGCGGCCGTCGCGTTCGCCCTGCGGGTAGCAGACGGCGAAACCGTGGCGGTCGGCAACGCGGTTCATGTCGAACCGTTCCGGGTCGCCCTGTCCTCCGTAGCCGTGGAGGACAATGACCAGCGGCGCGCCGTCGGGCAGCCCTTCGGGCAGGTGGAGGCGGTAGGTGCGGTCGATGCCGCCCGAACGCAGCGTGTGGCCGGGCGTCTGCGCGAGGCAGGTTTCCGCTGCGAAAAGCAGCAGGCAGGAAAGGGTGTGCAGGAGGTATTTCATCATTTTGAGTATTAGAGTCCTTTGCGGGCGAGGCGCCAGGCCAGCGCGTTGTAAAGCCGGATCACGGGACCGCGCCAGCCGGCGGGCAAGGCGTTCAGGGCGCGGACCTTGCGCAGCGTGCGGCGGTAGGTTCGCGTCCAAGCGAAGAACCGGGCGGCGCGGGCGGCCTCCTTCGTGCCGCCTTTGGCGCTGATGATAAGCGCTTTTCCCAGTGCGGCGCGGGCCACGAACTCCCGGTCCTCCTCGGGGGCCAGCGGGTCGTACAGCTCCTCGAACGAATGGACGGTCTTCTCGGGCGTGTAGCTTGCCGCCGAGCGGTTCGAAGCCACCCGCGAGTAGCGGACCAGCCGTTCGGGCGAGAAGCAGACTTCGTAGCGGCGGGCAATCCTAATCCACATGTAGAGGTCTTCGGCGATCTTCATGCCCTCGGGAAACAGCCCCACGGTGTCGAACACGCGCCGCGGGATGCAGCTGGCCGACGGGATGGCGATGTAGCGGTGGGCCGATTCGCGGAAGAAATTCGCCACGACGCCCCGCTCGGAGGGTGTCGGGGCCGGATAGGTCCCGTCGTGGCTTATTATTGAAAACGCCGTGCAGTAGAGTCCGCAGCCGGGGAACTCGCGGATCATGGCGGCGATTTCGGCCAGAAACCCCGGCTCCCAGGCGTCGTCGGCGTCCAGCAGGGCGATGTATTCGCCCGTCGACTCTGCGATGCCGCGGTTGCGCGCGGCGCAGACCCCGGCGTTGGACTGCCGGACGAGCCTTACGAGCGGCGAGCCGATCGCACGCACGATCTCCGCGCCGCCGTCGGTCGAACCGTCGTCCACGACGATGATCTCCTGCGGGGGGCGGGTCTGCGCCAGGGCCGAGCGTACGGCCGCGCCGATTTCCAGCTGCTTGTTGTAGAGGGGTATGACGACCGAAATGGTGGGTTCTGACATCTGTTCTGCCGGGTTTTGTTGCGAAGATATTGATCTTTTGCTACTTTTGCAAATAAAACCGTACCATGACCGTATTCGAAAAAACCGACCGATTCCTGCGCAACCTCTATGAGACGGCGTTTTACTTTGCAGTGATGGCCGTGAAGGAGAATTTCCGCAACTACGTCGGCCGAGCCGGAACGGTCGGCGCGCCGAAGCCGTCGGTCCTGATCCTCGGCAACGGCCCTTCGCTGGCCGAAGACCTGCCGCGGCTGATCGCCCGGGGCGAACACACGGCAAAGGACGTCATGGCGGTCAACTACTTTGCGCTGGACGAACGTTTTACGACGGTCCGGCCGGCTTATTACGTGCTTTCCGATCCGATGTTTTTCCGCGACAGCGTCTGCCGCGACCGCGTGGCGGAACTCTACCGCACGCTTGCCGAAAAGGTGACGTGGCCGATGAACCTCTACGTGCAGTACTACAACCCCGAGCGGTTCGACTACCGTGCCGCGCTGCCCAACCCCAATATCCGCATCGTGCGGTTCCACACGCAGGTCTACCGCGGGTTCCGGGGCGTGGAGTTCTGGCTCTACCGCCACGGTCTGGGAAGCGCCAACTTCGGGACTGTGGTGCAGGTGTGCGAGTACGTCGCCCTGCTGCTGGGTTACAAGACGCTGGAACTCTATGGGGTGGATCATACGCTGCTCGACGGACTGTCTGTCGACGACGAGAACCGTCTCTGCCGGGCCGACAGGCACTATTACGACGACGCTCCGGCCGTTCCGAAGCCGATCTTCCAGAAGGTTCCGCACCGTCCCTATACGATGGCCGTTTATCTGGCCGAGGTCGCCGAACTGTTCCGCGGCCACGAGGCGCTGCGCGATTACGCCCGATCGCTCGGGGCGCGGATCATAAACCGGACCGAGGGGTCGATGATCGACGCCTACGAGCGGGAACGAAAATAGAAAAAGGGCGGTTTTGAAAATTCGCAGGGTCGGAAGACTCATTTTTCAGCAATTCGGCTCTGTTTTCAGGCAGCTGCTCGCGGTGGCCTGCTATGGAGCGTGCGGAATAGCAGGCTTCCGCAAGGCGGAGCTGCGGCCTGCCGATTCGCCTCCGGCAAATCGAAAATCTTCCGAGCCTGCGAGTTCGCAGGATCGGCTTTTATTTATCCCGGCAGGTTCCGGCTCGCCGCGATGATTTCGGCCATGGCGAAGTCCTCGGGGTAGTCGATGTCCAAACCCTCGATGCGGTCCACGACGGCCATGTAGGGACGATCGCCGATGCGGCGGCCGCGGCCGCACCACAACTCCCGCGAAAAGATGAAGAAGGCGCTGGTCTCGATGTAAACCGGCTCGATGGTCTGCGTGCGGGGGATGTTGTCGAGAGCGTAGTTGAGCGGACGGCCTTCGAACCAGGCGAAAGTCTGGACTTTTTCGGCGCTGAACGCCGAGTCGTATTCGCCCGAACGCACTTTGCCGAGCGCATCGGCAAGGGTCGCGGCGCGGATGAACGGCGAGGTGGCGTGGGCGAGGATGTAGAGGTCGGCCCCGACCCGGGCGGTGAAGCTGTCGTAAATCTCCCGTCCGAGCGTCGTGTCGCTGTCGAGCGACGGGTCGCGGAGCAGCAGCCGGACCCCCTCGGGCAGCAGCGCGCGGATGCCTTCGTCGCTGCAAAAGACGTAGACCTCGTCGATGCCCTCCACTTCAGTCAGGGTTTTCAGGATATGACACATCAGCGGCGATCCGTCCAGCGGGCGGAGGTTCTTGCCTGCGACGCGCTGGCTGTTGAGCCGGATGGGAACGAATGCTACGGTTTTCATGGAGTCTGATAATTTGTAAAGGGGTTCGTCGCGACACGCTGCCGCTTGCGGCGTTCAACTTCCCGCCCCGGGCGGGTAGTCAGGGGTGGGGCGGATTTGCAAACACGGCGGAACGCCGTGGAAACGGCATTCTGCGCTGCGATGCATTGCCGATATTTCAACCGGCATTTCATTGTACCAGAAGATTGCAGCCCCGGATGTCCGAATGGTCGATACGGCCTTCGATGACGAACGCGCCGTCCGCGCCGACGCGCCCCACGTCCTGTGTCTGGATAAAGGCGCACGACCACCAGGAAGCCAGGTCCGCGATGTTCAGCCCGCCGCGTGCGCCTGCCGGGAGCGGGTCGAACGGGTCGTTGACGTCGCGTGCCGTGACGCGCATCCAGCCCGGGCAGCGGAACACGTTGCCTCCCTGCGAATAGGCCTGCGAGGTGAGTTCGGCCATGCCGTATTCCGAATGAATCTCCCCGACCCCGAAGGCGTCGCAGAGGATTCGGTGGAACTCCTCTTTGGGAATCTCCTCGCGGTAACCCTTCATGCCGCCCGTCTCCATCACCACCGTATCGCGGAGCTTCGGAGCGTACCGCTCCGCGAGGTCCCACAGCGCATAGCTTACGCCCAGCAGGATTTTCGGCTTCGGGTCGCGCTCCATCGCCGCCAGCAGTCCTTCGCAGTCATCCAGATAGAATCCGCCCGATCCGCAGTCGGCGATCAGCCGGTCGGCCATGTAGACCAGCGACGAACCTTTGCGCCGCAGGTAATTGGGCAGCAGGGCGTAGAGGCTCAATCCGGCGGGGTCGCCGTAGAAGTTGCGGAATGCCGTGCGGAATGCCTGCTCGTAGAGCGCCAGCGAGCGCATCGGGTGGCGCGAGGGCGTCATTCCGGTCGTGGCCGACGAAGTGAAGACCGCCTCGGGCGGAGTCTCCCCGCAATAGACCGTATGCGTCTTGAACAGTTCGATGGGCAGGTACGGAATCTTTTCAGGCGTGTCGACATGCTCCGTCCGGACGCCGATCCGGGCGAGGTATTCGCGGTAGGGGGCGCATTCGCGGGCCTGGCGGCGGAATATTTCCAGCGCCGCGGCGTCGAAGGCCGCTCCGTCCGCAATGCGGAATATGTCGTCGGGGGTGATCATTACATGCAAAGTTACCAAAAAAACGGACGATTCCAAAACCGAATCGTGTCCGGTTCGGCAAAAGGTTTCGACTTCTGAAAGGGGCGTAACGCCCCCAAAGGTAATGAAAAAATTGAAACGAGACTCTTCCCGAAGCGTCGGTTCCGTCGCCTGTAAACGCAAAAACAACAACCCGCGGTCCGGATACATCCGTCCCGCAGTCGTTGTTTTCGCATTTGTACTTTTGGCCCGCAATGTTTCGGGGCGTTATTTACGTCGCATGTCTCGCTTTGGCGAGACAAGACGCGCTCCGTGAACAGCTTTCGCGGCTCGGCAAAGCACCGCTTCGCTGTAAACGCAAAAACAACAACCCGCGGTCCGGATACATCCGCCCCGCAGTCGTTGTTTTCGCATTTATGCCTTCGGCATTCGCTTTGCCCTCGCCTTGTCGCTATTTCTTGACTTTGGGCGCGAGCATCATGTTCATCTTCTTGCCGTCGAGCTTCGGCATCATCTCCACCTTGGCGAACTCTTCGAGGTCCGTGGCAAAGCGCAGCAGCAGGATTTCGCCCTGCTCCTTGAAGACGATCGAACGTCCGCGGAAGAAGACGTAGGCCTTGACCTTGGCCCCCTCCTTGAGGAAGTTCTGCGCGTGCTTGAGCTTGAAGTTGTAGTCGTGGTCGTCGGTCTGCGGGCCGAAGCGGATCTCCTTCACGACGACTTTCGTCTGGTTCGCCTTCAGTTCCTTGGCCTTCTTTTTCTGCTGGTAGAGGAACTTCTGATAATCGGCGATGCGGCATACGGGCGGCTCGGCCTTGGGCGAGATCTCGATCAGGTCGAGTTCCATCTCGTCCGCCAGACGCAGTGCGTCGCGGATCGACATCACCTGCGGCTGGGGAATGTTGTCCCCCACCAGACGCACCTCGGGAACCGTGATCTGTTCGTTGATGCGGTGGGGATTCTCCTTTTCGGGCGGCCTGCGTCCGAAGCGGGGATTGTTGCCTGTTGCCGGTCTTGGTCTGTTATTCCCGGGGGTAAACGGCCTCGGCGGGAATGGTTTCGGTGCTGCGATAATCGTTAAGTATTAAAATGGTTAATTAAATTTTGTTCTTTGCTTTCGGGCTTCCGAGAGTGGTAATCCTCGCGGCTGCGCCGCGTTTGTAAATTTTACCCTCTCCTGAATCCTCTCCCTCGGAGGGGACTTTGTCGGAAAGCCCCGGTTATTCCTTGCTTATTTCTTTTCGAGCTTGTTGGCCTCGATCTCCTCTTTGACCAGTCCGGCGATGAAGTCGCGGAACGCCTCCAGGGACATCTGTCCCTTGTCGCCTTCGCCCTGCGCACGGACGGAAACCAGCCCTTCGGCCTCTTCCTTCTCGCCGACGATCAGCAGATAAGGGATGCGTTTAAGTTCGTTGTCGCGGATCTTGCGGCCGATTTTCTCGTTGCGGTCGTCGACCTCGGTGCGCACGTCGCTGCGGTTGAGGAACTCCGACACTTTCTGGGCATAGTCGTTGAACTTCTCCGAAATGGGGAGCACCACGACCTGCTGGGGCGAGAGCCACAGCGGGAACTTGCCGCCCGTATGCTCCAACAATACTGCCACGAAACGCTCCATCGAGCCGAACGGCGCGCGGTGAATCATAATCGGGCGGTGGAGACGGTCGTCAGCGCCCTTGTACGTGAGGTCGAAACGCTCCGGGAGGTTGTAGTCCACCTGGATCGTTCCCAGCTGCCACTTGCGGCCGATGGCGTCCTTGACCATGAAGTCGAGCTTCGGGCCGTAGAAGGCCGCTTCGCCCAGCTCCACGACCGTCGTGAGGCCTTTCTCCTTGGCGGCCTGCATGATGGCCGACTCGGCCTTCTCCCAGTTCTCGTCCGAACCGATGTATTTCTCCTTGTTGTTCGGGTCGCGCAGCGAAATCTGGGCGGTGTAGTTGTCGAACTTCAGCGTCTTGAAGATATAGAGCACGATGTCGATCACGCGTTCGAACTCTTCCAGAAGCTGATCCGGACGAACGAACAGGTGGGCGTCGTCCTGCGTGAATCCGCGCACGCGCGTCAGTCCGTGCAGCTCGCCCGACTGTTCGTAGCGGTAGACCGTTCCGAACTCCGCTAGACGCACGGGCAGCTCCTTGTACGAACGGGGTTTCGAGCGGTAGATCTCGCAGTGGTGCGGGCAGTTCATCGGCTTGAGCAGGTACTCCTCGCCCTCGATCGGGGTGTGGATCGGCTGGAACGAGTCCTTGCCGTATTTGGCGTAGTGGCCCGAGGTGACATAAAGCTCCTTGTTGCCGATGTGCGGCGTGATCACCTGCTGGTAGCCGTACTCCTTCTGCACGCCCCGCAGGAACTGCTCCAGCCGGTCGCGCAGCGCAGCTCCCTTGGGCAGCCACAGCGGCAGGCCCTGGCCCACGCGCTGCGAAAAAGTGAACAGTTCGAGGTCCTTGCCCAACTTGCGGTGGTCGCGTTTCTTGGCCTCCTCCATCATCGCGAGGTACTCGTCGAGCATTGATTTCTTGGGGAACGAGATGCCGTAGATACGCGTCAGCATCTTGTTCTTCTCGTTGCCGCGCCAGTAGGCTCCGGCCACGGACGTAAGTTTCAGGGCCTTGATATATCCCGTGTTGGGAATGTGCGGGCCGCGGCACAGGTCCGTGAACGCACCGTTGGTATAGAAGGAGATGGTGCCGTCTTCGAGGTCCGTGATCAGTTCGACCTTGTACTGGTCGCCCTTCTCGGTGAAGGTCTTCAGCGCTTCGGCCTTGGGGACTTCGCGGCGGAGGAGCGCTTCCTTGTTGCGGGACAGCTCCACCATCTTGTTTTCGATCGTCGGCAGGTCGGCCTCGGTGATGGGCGTCGGGGAATCGACGTCGTAATAGAAGCCGTTTTCGATGGCCGGGCCGATGCCGAACTTGATGCCCGGGTAGAGCGCTTCGAGAGCCTCGGCCAGCAGGTGCGACGAGGTGTGCCAGAAGGCGTGCTTGCCCTCTTCGTCGTCCCATTTGTAGAATTTGACCGAAGCGTCCTCTTCGATCGGGCGCGTCATGTCCACCGTCGCGCCGTTTACCGCGGCCGCGAGCGAGTCAGCAGCTAAACGAGGGCTGATGCTCTCTGCGATCTGATACGCAGTAGTCCCTTTGGCATATTCACGTACGGAGCCGTCGGGAAAAGTGATTTTGATCATTTTGTTGTATAAATTAAGTTTTCGGGGCCTTCGGCGCTTCCACAATTACGAGACGGAATACGCCTCCGGGTTGCCCGGTGTTTTTGTTCGGGTCTTTGTCAATCCTCCTTTTCGGTCTGCGGCAGGTCCTTGACCGAGACGTCGCGGCCGCCGCGGTCGCGTTCGGCGCGTTGCAGCGGATTGCGCGTCCATTCGGCCCATGCGCGGCGGTGCTCCGCGATGTCGATGGCCGCATAGATCGCATTGCGCATCGACTGCGGGTCGGCCTTGTCCTTCCCGGCGATGTCGAAGGCCGTGCCGTGGTCGGGCGAGGTGCGCACGGCCGAAAGCCCCGCCGTGAAGTTCACCCCGTCGGGCGACAGGCTCTTGAAGGGCGCCAGCCCCTGGTCGTGGTACATGGCCAGGATGCCGTCGTACTTGGCGTATCCGCCCCCGGCGAAAAGCCCGTCGGCGGCAAAAGGCCCGAAGGCCAGCACGCCTTTCGAAAACGCCTCGACAATGGCCGGGCGGATGATCTCCTGCTCCTCGCGTCCCAGCAGTCCGCCGTCGCCGGCGTGGGGGTTGAGCGCCATGACGGCGATGCGCGGCTCGACGATGCCGAAGTCCTCTATGAGCGCACGGCGCAGCGTGCCGAGGTCGCGCACGATCCGCTCTTTGGTGATGTTGCGGGCGATCTCCGAGACGGGGATGTGCTTGGTGACCAGCCCCACGCGCAGCACGTCGCTGCACAGGATCATCATGGCTTCGCCTTCGAGTTCGGCGGCCAGGTATTCGGTATGCCCCGTGTAGCGGAAGTCGTCCGCCTGCACGGTCTCCTTGTCGAAGGGTGCGGTCACGAGCGCGTCGAGGTGTCCCGCCTTCAGGTCGCGCATGGCCGCGCACAGCGCCTCTACGGCCGCGCGTCCGGCTTCGGGGGTCGGCTTGCCCGGCGCGATGTCGGCCGTCTCCCCGCATGCCACGAGGTTCGCCTTTCCGCGGCGCGCCTCGGCGGCCGACGCCACGGGGTTGAAGGAGAAGGCTTCGATCTCCGCGACGGTATTTCGGTAATAGGCCGCGGCTTTGGGCGAGCCGTAGACGACGGGTGTGAAAAGCTCCGTCATCCGCGGGTCGGCGAGCGCCTTGAGAATGATTTCCCAGCCGATGCCGTTCGTGTCGCCCTGCGTGATGCCTATTTTGAATTTGTTTTCCGGCATAATCAATTTTATTTCAACTTACAAAGTTATAAAATATTCAGAATACACAATGCCTCGGATTCGATTAAAATGAATTTTTACCCCGCTTTGCGCCGGAAGTGCAATTTTTCACTATCTTTGTTACAGCAGTCTGTGAGGATTGCTGACATTTTTGGGATAAAAAGCGCATCGGCTTTTTTTTCTTACCGCCGAAAATTGGACACTTTTGTGTAACATAAGGAATAAGGGTTGATGCTCTCGCTGTTTTCCAGCGTGGGCATTTGCCGCATTCTACGTTACGGGTCGTCCAATACCTCGACGGTGGAGCAGCAAGTCTGCCCGCGCTTTTTTTCCGGACCAAGCAAGTTTGGAGAAATGAGAAGATGTGAGCGGAAAATGTTGAAATGCAATGCTGAACTTGTAGATATCGTATTCCGTCTGATGTTCGAAACGTTCTGGGTGGCCCCTTACGACCTGCGGCGGGATTTCCCGGTGCTGGTCAATTTCGAACGTCATGCGCGCCATGCGTCGGTGCTGTTGGGTAAAATCGACTTCGCCTCGGCCTCCGGGGCGCAGATATACGAATTGGGAAAGACCGTCGCAGCGCTCGACCGGGCCGTCCGGCAGATCGCCGAAGCGCGGCTGTTTTCGCCCGTGGAGTGTGCCGAGGCGCAGGAACTGGTCGGACGCATCCGGAATGCGCTGCCTGCGGCCTGCGCCGCCGGGCTTGCGGCGGCTCTTTCGCACGATTCGGAATAGCTGCGGGATGCCGGCTCCGCCCGGCCCCTGCGACCGTAGGTCGCAGGGATTCTGTCATGCACCCTCGCCTTCGCTCGGGATAACCGCGCTCCGTGATTTCCCGGGCGGTCCCTCCTGCCGCCGGAATTACGTCGCATCCCTCGTCTTCGCTCGGGATAACCGCGCTCCGTGATTTCTTGGGCGGCTCGGCAAAAGCCGGAAAAACCGGAGCCGGTTTAAAACGCAACGGACCCCGCCTGGGAAATGAATTTCCGGCGGGGCCTGATGCGTTTTAGTCCTTCGGACTTTATTTTCCGGCTTTTGCGCTCGCCTGGCGGCGAAATTCACCACAGACGATGCCCGTGGCCATGGCGACGTTGAGCGATTCCGAACCCCGGCGGTCGGCCGGCCAGGGCGGGATGAAGAGTTTCTGCGTGACGGTGCGGGCCACGGCGTCGGTGATTCCGCGCCCTTCGTTGCCCATCACGACGATGCCCGCCGGCTTCAGTTCGGTTTCGTAGATGTTCGCTCCTTCCAGAAAGGTTCCGCAGACCGGAAGTCCCAGCGCGGCGGCCTTCGAAAGCAGCGCCGCGAGGTCGGTGTAGTGGACCCGTACGCGGAGGATCGCCCCCATCGTGGCTTGTACGACCTTGGGGTTGAAACAGTCGGCCGAGGCTTCGGAGCAGACGATGTCCGTGATGCCGAACCAGTCGGCCAGCCGGATGATCGTGCCCAGGTTCCCGGGGTTCTGCACGTCGTCGAGCGCCAGCGTCAGCCGTCCCCGCAGCCGCTCCGGCTTCAGGTCGCAGCGGGGGATTTCGACCAGCGCCAGCGAGTTGCTCGGGGTTTTGAGCAGCGAGAGCCGCTCCATGTCGCGCGGGGCGACGGTCTCGACCTCGGGCCCGTTGAAAACCCCTTCCAGCGAGAATATCCTGCGTACGGAGAGGTGCGATGCGCGCAGTTCGCCGATGAGTTTCTCCCCCTCGGCGACGAAAAGTCCGTGCTCCGTGCGGCCGCGTTTGTCGGCCAGCGCGCGGACGAGTTGTATGTCGGCTTTTGTCATCGTTGTTTTTCGATGGTGTAGGTGGTTCCTTCGGTCGCCGGGTAACTCTCGGCAAAGAGCGTCCGCGCCTCCTCGACCAGCGGCGTTTCGTCCTTGTAGCGCGACGAATAGTGGCCGATCACGAGCCGCCGGGCGCCCGCTTTCAGGGCGGCTTTCGCTGCGTCCGTCGTGGTCGAGTGCCCGCGGTCGCGGGCGCTCCGCTGTTCGGCGGCGGCATAGGTCGCTTCGTGGTACATCAGATCGACTCCCCGGCACAGTCCCGCGGCCTTGGCCGAGTAGTTCGTGTCCGAGAGGTAGGCGTACGAGCGCGGCGCATAGGGGCGGTAGGTCAACTCGGCATTGGGAATCACCTCGCCCGTGGCCAGCCGTATCTCCTCGCCGCGCTTGGCGGCGGTGATCTGCGCGATCGAAAGCCCGTATTTGGCGATCTTGAATTTCTCGACGTTCAGCGGCGGCTCCTTCTCGCGGAACAGAAACCCGGCGCACGGCACGCGGTGGCGCAGCGGGACGCTCCACACCTCGAGGGTACGGTTTTCCAGCAGCAGGGCGTGCTTGGTCGTGTCGACCTCGGTCCACGCGACGGTGTAGGGCAGCTCCGTGTCGAAGTACCGGAGGTGGCAGGCCAGGATCTCGCCGAAGGGCGCCGGGGCGAAGACCCGGAGCGGGGTTTTGCGTCCGTACAACGCCAGCGTCGAGATGAGCGGGAACAGCCCGAAAACATGGTCTCCGTGGAGGTGCGAGATGAATACGGCCCGGATTTTCAGCGGATTGACGCCGTAGCGGACCAGCTGTTGCTGCACGCCTTCGCCCGCATCCACGAGGTAATACTGTTCGTGGACGTTGACCGCCTGCGCCGAAGGGTGGCGGGCGACGGTCGGCTTCGCGGAGGACGAGCCCAGTATGGTGACCGAGAAACTCAATTCGTCTGTGTTTTATACTTTATGAATGTCGCCAGAAGCCGGTTGGTCGTGAAAACGCTCTGGGATGTGGTGGCGGTTCGGGTTTTGCTGCCGTCGTCGTTTTTCTCGATCTTTTCGGTCGTCGTGTAGGTCGGGGCGGAGGTTTCGCTCACGACGCCTTCGAAGACGATGGCGTCGGCTCCTTTCTCCCGGCCAATCTGTTCGATGAGGGCCTGCGCCTCCTCCAGCGTCTTGCCGAAGGGTGTCGCCTTGATGCTGCCCATCGTTTCGTAGTCCGAGGGAACGTCCTTCCAGTCGAAATAAAGTTCCGGCGCGGTTCCGGTTGTCGGATAGGCTTTGCCGATATAAGTGGTGCGGATTTCGGCGCACGAGGCGATGCAGCATGCCGCCGCCAGCAGTAAAAGGAGCTTCTTCATGGTCCGTCTTTTGCCTTATTGCAGCAGAAACCGTTCGCAGTCCAGGGCGGCGACACATCCCGACGCAGCCGCCGTGATGGCCTGGCGGTAGTGGGGGTCCTTCACGTCGCCGGCGGCGAAGACGCCTTCGACCGAGGTCTTCGACGTTCCCGGCTCGACCTTGATGTAGCCTTCGGCGTCGAGCGCCAGCTGTTCGGCGAAAAGTTCCGTGTTGGGGTGATGGCCGATCGCCAGGAAGAATCCCGCGATGTCGATCTTCCGCTCCGAGCCGTCGTTCCTGCGCAGCAGCGCGCCCGTTACGCCCGAGTCGTCGCCCAGCACCTCGGCGGTGTTGTGCTCGAACAGCACTTCGATGTTCGGCGTGTTGAACACCCGCTGCTGCATCGCCTTCGAGGCGCGCAGGTGGGGTTTGCGCACGATCAGGTAGACCTTGCGGCAGAGCGATGCGAGGTAGGTGGCCTCCTCGCAGGCCGTGTCGCCGCCGCCCACCACGGCCACGTCCTTTTTGCGGTAGAAAAATCCGTCGCACGTGGCGCAGGCGCTGACGCCCTGCCCGCGGAATTTGGTCTCGGACGGGAGACCGAGGTATTTGGCCGTGGCTCCCGTGGCGATGATCAGCGTTTCGGCCTTGATCTCCTTCTCGCCGTCGATCACGACGTGGAACGGACGCGACGAGAGGTCGGCGCGCGTGACGTTGCCCGTGCGGATGTCGGCGCCGAACCGCTCGGCCTGCCTGCGCATCAGCCCCATCAGGTCGGGACCGCTCACGCTGTCGGGATGTCCCGGGAAATTCTCGACGTCGGTGGTCGTCGTCAGCTGTCCGCCCGGTTCGATGCCTTCGTAAAGCACCGGCTTGAGGTTGGCGCGCGAGGCGTAGATGGCGGCGGTGTACCCTGCGGGGCCGCTGCCGATGATCAGGACTCTTACTTGTTCTTCCATGGTATCGGTTGTTGTTTGCATGTTTCAATCATTATTCGTTCCAAATTCCGTCAGGCGTCGTCCCAGGTAGTCGAATTCCGCCCAGCGGCCGTCTTTCCGCACCCGGACGACGCTTTCGGCCGGCGCGTAGTCGACGATCTCGTATTCGGGCGGGATGACGTAGCGTCCCTGGCGGTCGATCAGCCCCATCCCCGATGGGGTCTCGACCTCGGCGCGTCCTTCGCGGAAATCCCCGGCCCAGGTGTACTGCGGCCGGATTACGGGGTTGTTCTCCGTGTCCACGAACCCGAATCCCTCGTCGTCCTCGACGCAGACCAGCCCTTCGAAGACGTGGCTCGTCCAGCGGTGGCCCGTCAGGCGGCGGTGCGGGGTGTAGACGGCCTCCGTGTCGCCGACGCACATCGGGTCGGCCGTCCGGCGGACCTGTTCGCGCAGGCTTTCGAAGGCCGCGCCGTCTCCCGAAGGGCCGAAATGCGCGTCGTGGTAGCGCAGCGGCACGAACCGCCCGCCCGACCAGCGCAGGTTTCCGGCCCGGAGGTTGTTGTGCGAGAAGTTCAGCTCCCGCAGGGCCGTTTCGAGGGTGTCGAGCGCCGCGAGCAGCCGCTCCGCGGGTTCCGTGTGGAGCGCTTCGGCGAACGGTTTGCCCGCGGGAAGGTGTTGTAGCGCCAGGTCGAAACGGCGTTCGCGGCCTGCCGGGTCCGTCCACCGCAGTTCGTCCCGCAGGATGCGGTATTCCGCGAGATGGTCGGTGTTGAGGCGTCCGAGCTGCGACGCCGTGCGCTCCACGGAGGCCAGCGCAGCGGGCGAGAGCGGCATCGAGAGCAGCCATTGCCGGCCGCGCCACGTGATCTCGGCCTCGGCGAAGCGCGTCGTGCGCATCAGCCGCGGCAGTCCGTCCGCCCCGGGCGCCGCACGGGCGTCGGCGAGCGTTTTGAACGAGAGGTCGGGCGTCAGCAGCGCCCGGGTGAAGAGTTGCAGCGTCGGTGTCATGGCTATTCGGTTTTTACGCTGATGGAACCGATGTTGAGCATGGTGATCAGCTCTTCGGCCGAGGCGTTGAAACTCATGCCGCGGAACGGCGGCAGGGCGCCGGGGCCTTTGGCTTCGCGGATCGCCTCGTTGAAGACCTCGGGCATGGGGCTGGAGCAGTCGTAGAGCACCTCCGCATAGCGGTTGGGGTACGAGGCCTCTTCGGCCGAGGGGAAGAACACCGTGCGCGGGGTGTCGCCCGCGGCGATGTGGATGTTGACCAGCAGCACGTTGCCGTCGGCCGTGCGGAGCGATTTGATCTGTCCGGCCACGGCGCGCAGTTCGGCGTCGTCGCAGTCGGTGGCCTCGCCGTCGGTGATGTTGAAGACCATCGGCGGGAAACTTTCGGCATGGGCCGGGTCGGCGCACCATGCCGCGGCGATGTCGCGCACGCGGCGCAGGGCCTCGCACATCGGGGTCTGCCCGGCGGCTTCTGGCTCCACCCATGCCGGGTAGGGAATTTCGCGCAGGGAGATGCTGCCGTCGGGCAGCCGGTATTCGATGACTTCGGTCTTTATCGGAGGCTCCCCGGCCGCCAGCTCCGCCACGGAGATCAGTTCCCTGCCGCCCGGCAGCAGGGAGTAGACCTCGTCGTCGCCCGAGTATCCGATCACGGCGATGTCGTAGTAGTCCCTCACGCCGTCGCTGCGGCGGGCGCGTTCGATCAGTTCGAACAGCATGCCGTTCGTGATGGTCGCCACGGCTTCGGCCTTGGTCATCTGCCGGTTGCGGAACCGGATTTTTTCGGCCATCGAACCCGAGCCGTCGATCGCGAGGATGATGGCGGTGCGATGGGTGCGTGTGATGCTCTGTGTATACATGTTGCGTCGTATGTTCTTCTATTTCAGGCCGCGGACCGAGTAGTAGTCTTCGCGGCGCTCCTCTTCGCTCGTGCAGTCGAGACCGTAGCTGACGGCCATGTCGAGCGAACAGTCGCGGTCGCGGTCGGCGTCGGTCGTGCGGCGCATCGAGGCGTGGGCGTTGTGCCCCGCGGAGATGGCCTCGTCGATCTCGTCGACGGTCGGCGTGTGCCCGAGCAGGGCGGCGTAAACCTGTTTGGCCCAGCTGTGGGCGTAGTCGTCGTAGTGGACGGCGAAGACCCGGAAGCGGTTGTCCACGGCCTCGGTCGTGGTCAGTTCGCCGCGGTCCACGGCTGCGAGGATCGCCTCGGTCTCGCGGCGCGTGATGTACTGCCCGCCCAGGTCGAGCCACTGCCCGTCGCCGTCGTAGCGCGGGTCCGACCCTCCTCTGGAGAGCATTGCGCCCAACGCCGCCACGATGGCCTTGTTGTAGAGCTTGAGCCCCCGTTGCAGGGCTGCCGAGCGGATCAGGGTCTTGTTGTGGGTGAACACCGGGGCGTCGGGGTCCTGCTCCTGGAGCGAATGGAGGATGTCCACGGCCTGGAGCATGGCGCCCGTGATATAGGGATTGTATTCGTCGAAACTGATCACGTCGCGTTTGACCGAGCGGCGGTCGCGGGCGGGCCACTTCTCGATGTCGCGCACGGCGCCGAAACTGGTGAGGTTGGCGCCCGGCATGAGGTGCGTGCGCCCTTCCTTCTCGATCAGATAGGAGTAGGGGAAGGCCGAGGTGTCGTGGTGGTAGGAGTGGTGTCCCATGACCATCGTGAAGGCGCCCTCGAGCGCGGGCGACATGATGTAGGCGCTGCTGGCGAACTTGCAGCCGCGCAGGTGCACCGACTGGTGCACGGCGCCGCTCTTGAAGAGGTGGTTGCTCTGGTTCGAGCCGCTGCCGGCGTTGAAGAACGAGAACATGCCGGCGATCAGCAGCGACGATTTGTGGTGCGAGACGGTGTAGGGACCTGCGAAGATCGAGGCGGCCTCGCCGTTTTCGCAGTGCGAGTTGGCGAAGAACAGCGACTCTGCGGCTGTGAAACCCTTGTCCAGCCGGCAGCTTTCGCCGACGAAGCAGCGTTCGACGATCGAGCCGTTGTCGATGACCGACCCTTCGGCGGCGATCAGGTCGTAGGCCTTGACGTCCACGCCGACGCGCGCGCCGTCGCAGAGCGTCGCGTTTTCGAGGATCGAGGCGCCGTCGATTTCGACTCCGTTGCCGATGCGGACCTCGCGGATGAAGCGCGCCCCGACGATGCGGCAGTCGCTTCCCACCTCGCCGATCTCCGACGAGCGTTCCTCGGCGTAGGCGTCGACCATTTTTTCGAGTGCGGCGATGGTCTGCGGGCGGTGGCGGTAAACGGCCATGACGTAGGCGACCTGTGCCGACAGACGGTCGAATATCTTCACCGTGCGGCCGCCGCATTCGTTCATCGTGGCCACGCCGACGCCGTTGCCGAAGGCCGAGCGGCGGCGGCATTCGAGGGCTGTGACGCCTTCTACGAGCGAGCCGGTTCCGATGCGGTAGTTTGCCACGCGCGAGCGGACGATGCGGGCCTCCGCGGCTATTTCTACATCTCCTTCCAGGTGGCTTTGCAACAGCTGAAAGGGTTTGAAATCCTCCGAGACCAGCACCTTCGACCAATCTTCGGCCGAATTGCCGAGTGCTTCGAGTGCGGCGGTCTCCGCGGAGGTTAATTTTCTGAATGGAGTCATTGATTGTGGAGTTATTTAGATGCAAATATAACAAATTGCATTTAAATTGCATGAACCCTTTTGGGGAACTCGTCTTTTCTTCCGGCCGGGACCGTTCCGGGGCGGGTTTGCGCGGGCCGCAGCGGCGTGCCTGCGGGGGCGGATTTTGCCCGAAAGCGATTTTTGATCCCGCTCTTTCCGCTGCCCTGCCTCACTGGTATCGGGGCGTTTTCAGCGGATGTGCGATCTCCTGCCGTTCGCCGTTGCGCACGACCTGCGCCTTTCCGCCGCGGAACGGCTTCACCGCCGCACAGCCCGGGCAGCTTAGGCGCGTGCGGCCCGCCGTGTCGATGTAGTGCCACGTGCCGCCGAGCTGAACGGCGGCCAGCCCCTCGGTGAAGTCGAACCCGTTGTCGTAGAGCGGCGCGACGACGACCCGCTCCGCCGTGCGGTAGCCCCAGCGTCCGTTTTCGACGAAGAGTTCGGGCGTTTCGGCCTCCGTCCCGCTCCGGGCGGCGGGTTTCTCCCGGACCGCTTCGGCGAGCAGCTCCGCAAGTCCGAAGAGCCGCAGGGTGGGTGCCGTGAGCAGTTGCGCGATGCGGTACTGAACGGCCATGCCGCGTTTTTCGAACAGCGCGAGCGTCTCCCGGTAGGCCGGGTCGGAGGCGATCCGCTGGGGCGTGTACAGCAATCCGTCGGAGCTTCCGTAACGGTCCCAGAGCGTAGGGTCCTCGGCCAGCGCGTGCAGCGCCGTCGAGATCAGCGCCGCGGGGTAGTCGTCGATCCGTTCGTCGAAGTCGGCCGCCGTGCGGGCCGGGTGCTGGTAGGCCGCCGTGCCCAGTTCGGGGCTGATCTCCCCGGCGAAGGCGGGCAGGTACGAGGCGTCGAAGTCGATCGGGCAGAGCGTGCCGTCGTCGCCGACGATGATATTCTCGGGTTTCAGGTCGCCGTGGGCGCGGTCGTCCGTGACCAGCGCGAGGGCCAGCCGGTCGAACAGCCGGACGAGGATTTGCAGACTCTCGCGGTCCCGGAGGGCGGCGGCCTGCGCCACGGTTTCGTGCAGGGTGGAGCCTTCGATCCAGTCGCCGAGGACCGTATCGACCCAGACGCCGGTTTCGGGCGAGGTGTGCAGGTAAAGCTCCTTTTCGAGAAGCCGCTGGCCGTAGATCTCCTTCAGGTGGCGCATCGGGCGCAGGTAACAGCGCAGCGAGCGGATGCGTCCGCCGAGGCGGATGCGGAATACGGCGGCGGAGTTGCCGGCGCTGAAGCAGGGGCGGCCCTGTTCGTCGCGGCACACGTCGATTTCACCCAGCGTGCGCGTCAGGCCGCGGGAGTCGAGAAGAGCCAGCAGGTATTGACGGAGGGTAAACACGTGGCGGGAATCGGATTTTTAACGTCGTCCGACTTGTCGGACGACGGCGCAAGTTACGAAAATTCGCTAAAAAACCGGACCCGAAGGCCCGGCTTTTTCGTTGGATGGTATCTGTTCGCCCGAAGGCGCAGCCTCTCTCCGAAAGCGTTCCGGCTTGCGGCCGCCCCGAAAACAGGCCTCTTACGCCTGCGTCTGCTAATGGCAATTGCAATGGCCGTCGTGGTCTCCGCAGCCTTCGCCGCAGTCACCGCCGCACTCGCCGCACGAACATCCGCCCTGCAGGTCCTCGGGCGTCACGTCGCGCACCGAAACCACCTCCACGTCGAAGTTGAGCGTCTTGCCCGCCATCGGGTGGTTGAAGTCCATCTTCACGGTCGATTCGCCGACCTCCTTGACGATGCCCATCATGCGGTTGCCCTGGGCGTCGCTCATCGGAACCTGGCTGCCCTCGAAGAGGATGTCCTCGGCGAGCTTGCCGTCGACCATGAATATGTCTTTCGGCAGGTCGACGATGGCGTCGGCGATCACTTCGCCGTAGCCGTCCTTGGCCTCGAGCGTGAACGAAACCGATTCGCCGATCTCCTTGCCCAGGATCGCCTCCTCGAATTTGGGGAGCAGCATGCCCGTTCCGAAGATGAATTCGAGCGGCTGGCCCGGACGCGACTGATCCGCGATCTGTCCGTCGACGGTGAGCTTGTAGTCTACGCCGACCATTTTGTTTTGTTCTACTTTCATACGATTGTTATAAAGTTTAGTTGTTTTTATCGTCGTTTTTCAGGGACGTTGCCCGGCATTCACGGCTCAAAAGCGATTTTCCGCCACCATTTTTAGAAAAATGGCTTCTTAAGCCATCAAAGGTACGCACTTCGGGGCAAGTTGCCAAATAATAGCAGGAAATAATTGTGCCATAACAGATGAAAACGGCGGCGCTGTCGATGTCGCCGCCGTTTTTTCATGCCGGATATTGCCGTTACTCGCAGTTGCGGCAGCAGAGGTTTCTGTCGCCGTAGCCGTTGTCGATCTTCGAGACGTAGGGGAAGAACTTCGCCTCGCCGATCCACGCCAGCGGGAACGCCGCCTCGTCGCGCGAGTAGGGGTGTTCCCACGCTCCGGCCAGTTCCCGGGCCGTGTGGGGCGCGTTCGCCACCACGTTGTCCGCCTGGCCGGCGGCCGCCTCGCATTCGCGCTTGATGCTTATCAGCGCCTCGATGAAGCGGTCCATCTCCTCCTTGGGTTCCGATTCGGTCGGCTCGACCATCAGCGTCTCGTGCACGGGGAACGAGAGCGTCGGGGCGTGGAATCCGTAGTCCATCAGGCGGTGGGCGATGTCGCCGCAGTCAATGTTGTAGTCCTTCTTGAAGGAGGTGAGGTCGAGGATCATCTCGTGGCCCACGCGGCCCGTCTCGCCCGAGTAGTAGGTGCGGTACTCCGCGGCCAGCGCCGCCGACATGTAGTTGGCGTTGACGATGGCCATCTCGGTGGCTCTGCGAAGTCCCTCGGCCCCCAGCATTTTGATATAGCCGTAGGTGATCGGGAAGAGCAGCGCCGAACCCCACGGGGCCGACGCGACGGCCGTGATGCCCTCGTCGCCGCCCGTGGCGACGACCGGGTGCGACGGCAGGAACGCCCGCAGGTGCTCGGCGACGCAGATCGGGCCTACGCCCGGGCCGCCGCCGCCGTGGGGCATGGCGAAGGTCTTGTGGAGGTTGAGGTGGCAGACATCGGCCCCGATGTAGCCGGGGTTCGTCAGTCCCACCTGCGCGTTCATGTTCGCGCCGTCCATGTAGACCTGCCCGCCGGCGTCGTGGACGGCGTCGACAATCTCGCGGATGCGGCTCTCGAAGACGCCGTGCGTCGAGGGGTAGGTGACCATCAGGCCGCACAGTTCCGACGAGTGCTCTTTGGCCTTGGCTTCGAGGTCCGCCACGTCGATGTTGCCGCGCTCGTCGCACGCCACCGTCACGATCTTCATGCCGGCCATGGCCGCCGAGGCGGGGTTCGTGCCGTGGGCCGACGCGGGGATCAGCACCACGTTGCGGTAGCCCTGTCCGCGGCTCTGGTGGTAGGCGCGGATGACCATCAGCCCCGTGTATTCGCCCGCCGCGCCCGAATTGGGCTGCAACGAGCAGGCCGCGAAGCCGGTGATCGTCGCCAGGTCCTGTTCCAGCCCGGCGATCAGGTCCATATAGCCCTTGGCCTGGTCGGCCGGGGCGAAGGGGTGCATGTTCTGGAAGCCGGCCAGCGAGAGCGGCTGCATGAGCGCCGCGGCGTTGAGCTTCATGGTGCACGAACCTAAAGAGATCATTGAATTGGCCAGCGAAATATCCCTCAACTCCAGCTTCTTGATGTAGCGCATCAGGGCGCTCTCCGAGCGGTAGGCGTTGAATACGGGTTCCTGCAAATAGGGCGATTGGCGGCGCAGGGCAGTTGGGACGCAGCTTTCGGTGACGGCCTTTACCGCCTTGGCTTTCTTGCCTTTGGCTGCGGCGAAGATGCTCACGACGGTCTCGATCTCCGCCGCGGTGGTCACCTCGTCGAACGACATGCGCACGCGCCCTTCGGAGGGATAGTAGAAGTTGATGCCCTGTTCGAGCGCCAGCGACTGCACGACGGCTGCCTCGGCCTCGACTTCGAGCGTGTCGAAGAACTCCTTCGACGCGAGGCGGTAGTCCATCGCCTCCAGCGCGCGGGCGACGGTTGCGGCAGCCAGGTGGGCGGTTTCCGCCGCGCGGCGCAGCCCTTCGGGACCGTTGTAGACGCAGTAGAAGCCCGTCATCGAGGCCATCAGGGCCGAGGCGGTGCAGATGTTCGACGTGGCGCGCTCGCGCTTGATGTGCTGTTCGCGCATCTGCAAAGCCATGCGCAGCGCCTTGTTGCCCAGCCGGTCGACCGAGACGCCGATGATGCGGCCCGGCATGTTGCGCTTGAACGCCTCGCGCGTGGTCATGTAACCCGCGGCGGGACCGCCGAAGCCCATCGGCGTGCCGAGGCGCTGCGCCGAACCCACGGCGATATCGGCGCCCCACTCGCCCGGGGCTTTCAGGAGCGCCAGCGACAGCAGGTCGGCGGCGACCGTTACGAGCGCGCCCTTGGCGTGCGCCGCAGCCGTGAAGTCCGAGTAGTCGCGCACCCGGCCGTCGGCGGCCGGGTATTGCACGATGGCGCCGAACTCCCGGCCCGTGAATTCGTATTCGTCGTAGTCGTCGACGATCAGTTCGATGCCGAACGGCTCGCTGCGCGTGAGCAGCACGTCGAGCGTCTGCGGGAAGATGTTGCGGTCGACGAAGAGTTGATTCCGGCCTTCCCGAACGGCATCCCGCGAACGTAATGAAAACATCATCGCCATCGCCTCCGCGGCGGCCGTGCCCTCGTCGAGCAGCGAGCAGTTGCCGATCTCCATGCCCGTGAGCGAAATCACGGCCGTCTGGAAGTTCAGCAGCGCTTCGAGGCGTCCCTGCGAAATCTCGGCCTGATAGGGCGTGTAGGAGGTGTACCAGGCGGGGTTCTCGAAGACGTTGCGCGTCACGACGGCCGGGACGGCCGAGGGGTAGTAGCCCATGCCGATGAACGAGCGGTAGGGCTGGTTGCGGTCGGCAAGCTCGCGGATGTGCGCCGCGAATTCGTATTCGCTCATCCCCTCGGCGGGCAGCGCGAGCGGTTTGCGGAGCCGGATGGATTGGGGGATCACCTGCGAGATGAGTTCATCGACGGATTTCACGCCGATCACATCGAGCATGGCCTTCAGGTCTTTTTCGTTGCTGACGCCGATATGGCGTTCGGAAAACTTATCGAACATTGAACGATATTTTATGTTGTCTGTATGTACTTTTCACATTTGTCTTTCATCCCGGCAAGCCGTTCTCGCCGCCTGTGGCGGCGTTTGCAATTCTGATCCCATCCCGGCCCTCCCTCGGGGAGGGAGATGGCGTACGCTCCGCACGGTTCGTACAGTTGTGCCGTTGCACGAACACACAAAGGTAAAATAAAAGAAACGGACGCACAAAATTTTCCGCGCCTAATATTGAAAACTGCTGCCGCCGATGAATTCGCGCAGGATCGACGTGGGCGGGACCTCGTCGGGCGCGATGGGGATGAAGTTGTCGAGGAACTTGAGCATGCGCCGCGCCTCGTCGTACTCCGGAACCGTGTCGGGGACCTCGCGGAGGATCTTCTCGGCGAAGGGCCGCAGCACCGAAATCTCGTAGAACAGCGACGAGTTGAGCATGATGTCGGCGTTCTCCTGGTAGGGGAAGATGTGTTTCTCCTCGCCCCGGCGCACCGAGGCCCAGCGCGAAAGCGTCGAGAGCGCGTCGGCGCCGCGCTGGCGGTAGTCGCGCGTCAGGCGCCGCAGCAGGCGGTTGTCGGTGGTGGCGATGCGCGAGAGGTTGTCCATCGCCACCGACGTGAAGCACGAGATGTAGATGCGGAACTTCTGCGCGTCGGGGATCGAGGGCGTGAGGCGCGGGTTCAGCCCGTGGATGCCCTCGATGATGAGGATCGAGCGTTCGTCGAGCGTCAGCGGCGCGTTGTGCCACGTGCGGCGTCCCGTGATGAAGTCGTAGCGCGGGATGTCGACGCTCTCGCCCCGGATCAGGCGCGCCAGATGGTCGTTGAAAAGCTCCAGGTCGATGGCTTCGAGCGCCTCGTAGTCGTAGTTGCCGTCGGCGTCGCGCGGGGTCTTCTCGCGGTCGACGAAGTAGTCGTCGAGCGAGATCAGCACGGGGTTCAGTCCCAGCACGCCCAGCTGGATGCCCAGCCGTTTGGCCGAGGTGGTCTTGCCGCTGCTGGAGGGGCCGGAGATCAGCACCATGCGGGCGCCGCGCGAAAGGTGGGCGTCGTAGATGGTGTCGGCCACCCAGGCGAACTTGCGCTCGTGGAACGCTTCGGCGAGTTTGATTAGGCCGCCGCCGTCGCCCGCGAGCACCTTCGAATTGACGTCGCCGACGGTGGGAACGCCCATGATCCGGACCCACGACTGGTACTCCTGGAAGATGCCGAACATCTTCTCCTGATGTACGTTGCGGTGAAGCGTGTCGGGCGACGTGCGCAGCGGAAGGGCCAGGTAGAAGCCGTTGTAGTAGGGTTCGATGTCGAACAGCGTGACATAGCCCGTCGAGGGGGCCAGCGAGCCGTAGAAGTAACCCGCCGTGTCGTCGAGCGTGTAGAGCTGGCTGTAAAGCCGCGGACGGGTGTCCAGAAGCGCGATCTTGTCCGTGAAACCCTCCTCGGCGTAGCGGGCGCGGACCTCGGTGGTGAGCATGCGCTGGCGCGTGATGGGCAGGTTGCGCACGGAGAGTTCCCGCATGCGGTCGCGGGCTGCGCCGCCTCGTCGGGGGTGAACTCGTCGATGCCGTCGATCTCGCAGTAGAACCCGCTCTGGCCCATCGAGTGGCGGATGTGGAGCGTCTGCCCCGGGTAGAGGTCCTTGACGGCCTTTGCAGCAGGAACCACGCGGTGCGCTGGTAGACGCGGATGCCGGCGAAGGAGGTGATGTCGACGAAACGGATCGTCACCGGGGCATATATTTTGTAATTCAACTCCTTGATGCGGTTGTTGACGAAGGCTGCGAGGAAGGGGTGAAGGCCGGGCGTGAGGCGTTCGGCGACCTCCAGCAGCAGGGGTTCCCATCGGGACCTCCAGTTCGCCGAAGCCGTTTTCGCAGATGACTTTGATCGTATCGTTCATGGAAAAGTTTTTACAATGTTCGATTCGTAAAGATAGGAATTATTTGTACTTTGGCAAATCTTCATCCATAAAGAAAAACAATGCCGACGAATATGAAAGGAATGTTCCGGACGGGCCTGATTCTCCTTGCGGCTGCGGCTGCGGCCTGCGCACCCCGTGAACGGACGCTCGTGCTGCTCTCGACGAACGACATGCACGCCAAGATTCAGAATTTTCCGCGATTGGCTGCGGCCGTGGAGAACTGTCGTGACACCGCGCAGCTGGTGGTGCTGGTCGATGCCGGAGACCGCTGGACCGGAAACGCCTATGTGGACATGGCCGCGACGCCCGGCATGCCGATGATCGCGCTGATGAACCGGCTCGGCTACGACGTGGCGACGCTGGGCAACCATGAGTTCGACCACGGGCAGGCGTTTCTGGGCCGCATGATCGACAGCATGGATTTCGAGGTCGTCTGCGCCAACGTACTGAGCGACACCTGCACCTTTCCGCAGCTGCCGCCCTATGTCGTTCTGGACGCGGACGGCATCCGCATCGGATTTTCGTCGGCGTGGTGACCAACTACGAGGGGCCGGGCCATCCGGCGGGCAATGCCGCGAGCTTCGCCGGGCTGGGTTTCCCGATCCGCAGGCGATGGCGATGAAGTATGCCGCCGAAATTGCGTCCGAAGGTCGATCTGCTGGTGCTCGTCTCCCACATGGGCGACGACCGCGACGAGGAACTGCTCGGACAGGACGCGCTGTTCGACCTGGTGATCGGCGGCCATACCACGTCTTGGCGATACGGTGGTGAACGGCACGCTGCTGACGCAGACCGGGGAAATATCTTAAAACGTGGGCGTTACGGCGGTCCGGTTTCGCGGCGGGAAGATCGAAGGCATCGAATCGCGCCTCGTGCCGCTGGACGGTTATGCGCCGGATGCGTCGTATCAGGCCGAGGTGGACCGCTACTATGCCGATCCCGAGCTGAACAAGCCCGTCGGAGCGTTCGCCGGACCGGCCGACAAGTGGGGCCTGGCCAACTGGATGGCGGCGGCCGTGGCCGACGAGGCCGACGCCGAGGTGGGATTCTACCATATCGGCGGCGTGCGGCTCGATTCGATCGCCGCAGGCGGCGTGGGCGTGGCGCGGGTGTACGACCTGGAGCCGTTCGGAACGCAGGTCGCCCGGATGGAGATGACTCCGGCCGAAATGCGCCGGATGATCGTGACGAAGTACAACGAACCGACGCGCGAGGGACACCGCATCGACCTGGTTTCGACGACGCCCTATGCGATTTTGGTCGATGCCGAGGACAGGGCCTTCGACGTCCGTTTCCCGGAGTTGCGCGAGGATCGCCGCTACAAGGTGGCCGTGAGCGATTACGTTTACAGGAATTACCACGACCTGCATTGTACCGAAGGGGAGATCACCGGCGAAAAGGTCGCCGACATCCTTATCGGAGAGTTGCGCGAGGACAGTCCGCTGGAGGCCGACAATGCGCCGCGGCAGAAAGTGGTCCGCACGGAGGCGAAAAAGTTCTGATATTTTGATTTTCAGCGGAAAAAGCGTATCTTTGCACCTCCCGCGTGTGTGCGAAAGACATGCACTTCGGGGAGTAAAATATTAATTATTAACCATTTAACGAGCGATTGTATCGCAAAAAAAATTCCACAATGGAAGAAGTAAAGAATGTAGTCGCAAACGCGGATTTCGACTGGAACGCCTTCGAGAACGATCTGGGCGTGTACGACCAGCCGAAGGAGCAGATCGCCGAGGAGTATGACAAGACGCTGTCGAACGTCGCCGTCGGCGAGGTGGTCGAGGGCACGGTGACGGCCATCACCAAACGCGAGGTGATGGTGAACATCGGCTATAAGAGCGAGGGCGTGATCCCCGTATCGGAGTTCCGCTACAACCCCGACCTGAAGGTGGGCGACAGGATCGAAGTGTACGTCGAGTCGGCCGAGGACAAGAACGGCCAGCTGTCGCTGTCGCACAAGAAGGCCCGCCAGCTCAAGTCGTGGGACCGCGTGAACGAGGCGCTGGAGAAGGACGAGATCATCAAGGGTTACATCAAGTGCCGCACGAAGGGCGGCATGATCGTGGACGTCTTCGGCATCGAAGCCTTCCTGCCCGGTTCGCAGATCGACGTGAAGCCGATCCGCGACTACGACGTATATGTGGACAAGACCATGGAGTTCAAGGTGGTGAAGATCAACCAGGAGTTCCGCAACGTGGTCGTGTCGCACAAGGCGCTGATCGAGGCCGAGCTCGAGGCGCAGAAGCAGATCATCATGTCGAAGCTCGAGAAGGGGCAGATCCTCGAGGGAACCGTCAAGAACATCACCTCCTACGGCGTGTTCGTCGATCTGGGCGGCGTGGACGGTCTGATTCACATCACGGACCTCTCGTGGGGCCGCGTGAACCATCCCGAGGAGATCGTCAAGCTCGACGAGAAGATCCGTGTCGTGATCCTCGACTTCGACGATCAGAAGAAGCGCATCGCGCTGGGTCTGAAGCAGCTCACCCCGCATCCGTGGGAGGCTCTGGATCCCGATCTGAAGGTCGGCGACAAGGTTCGCGGCCGCGTGGTCGTGATGGCCGACTACGGTGCGTTCGTGGAGATCGCTCCCGGCGTGGAGGGTCTGATCCACGTTTCGGAAATGTCGTGGAGCCAGCACCTGCGTTCGGCTCAGGAGTTCATGAAGGTCGGCGACGAGGTCGAGGCCGTCATCCTGACGCTCGACCGTTCGGAGCGCAAAATGTCGCTGGGCATCAAGCAACTGACGCCCGATCCGTGGGAGAATATCGAGGTTAAGTATCCCGTCGGCACGAAGTGCAATGCCAAGGTGCGCAACTTCACGAACTTCGGCGTGTTCGTCGAGATCGAGGAGGGCATCGACGGTCTGATCCACATTTCGGACCTGAGCTGGACGAAGAAGGTGAAGCACCCGGGCGAGTTCACGCAGGTGGGCGCCGACATCGAGGTCGTTGTGCTCGAGATCGACAAGGAGAACCGCCGTCTGTCGCTGGGTCACAAGCAGTTGGAGGAGAACCCCTGGAACGAGTTCGAGACCCGCTTCCCCGTGGACAGCATCCACGAGGGCACGATCACCGAGATGACCGACAAGGGCGCCGTCGTATCGCTGGGCGAGAACGTCGAGGGCTTCTGCCCCGCACGTCAGCTCGTGAAGGCGGACGGCACGACCCCGAAGGCGGGCGACAAGCTCGACTTCAAGGTGCTCGAGTTCTCGAAGGCCACCAAGCGCATCACCCTTTCGCACCTGCGTACGTACGATGACGCACGTAAGGAGGCCGTCGCCGCCGAGAAGGCCGAGAAGCGTGCCGCCGCCGACGCTACGAAATCGACGGTGAAGAAGATCAACGCTTCGGTCGAGAAAACGACGCTGGGCGACATCGCCGGTCTGGCCGCTCTGAAGAGCGCCATGGAGGCCGCCGCCAAGAAGGAGGAGGAAGGGAAGTAATCCCGACTGACTCGGCGGAATCGCTTCCGCCGCACGGTAAGCCGCGGACGCGCAAGCGTCCGCGGCTTTTTCGTGCGTATGTCGTCTGCGTATGTCCCGTTTTGTTCTGTGTTCCGTTGCCGCTGTGTCCGCTTCGTGCCCGTTCCCCGCGTATGGCTGTCCGCTTATCCGCCTTGCCCTATTTGTCCGCTATCCTCTGTCCGCACGGTCGGTCCCGGAATTCCCGCTTTCTGTCCTGTGTATCCCTCCGCGCCCTGTTCCCCGCTTTTCGCTCGCCGTGCCGCCGGGGCGGGGCGGTGTCTTGCCGGAACGGAATGACGTCCTGCCGGGGTGAAGCGGTGTCCTGCCGGGCGGTTTCGGGAACTGCCCTTCGGGACGGGGCCTTTGCGGGCGACGGGATGCCCGCCCTTTCGGCGTCCCCGGGGCGGACGGAGACATCCGCGGGCATCGTTTTTGCTTTCCGCAGGGAAACTCGGAACGCATGAACCGCTTGAAACCGCATCTGGCCCTTTTGACGTGCAACGTGGTCTGGGCCCTGGATTATCCCTTTTACAATATCGTGCTGCCGTATTACGTGCATCCGATGGCCATGATCTCGGCTTCGCTGATCGCTACGGCGCTGTTGTCGCTGATCCCGCTGCTTTGGGAGCGGGCGGAGCGGGTCGAACGGGCGGATATCCGCAGGCTGATCGGCGCCGCGCTGCTGATCGGCGTGCTGCGCAAGGTGTTTCTCATGTACGGACTGTCGAAAACCTCGCCGATCGACGGCTCGATCATCGACACCGTCGTTCCGCTGCTGGTGCTGCTGCTCTCGGTGGCATTGGGGATCGACCGGTTTACACGGCCGAAGGTCGCGGGTCTCGTGCTCGGCATGGCGGGAGCCGTGGCCGTGGTGCTCACGGGGGCCGCCCCGGTTCATGCGCATTCGCAGCTTTGGGGGAACCTGCTGGTCTTTGCGAGCGCGTGCGCCACGGCTTTCTATATGGTCTGGTTCAAGCGGCTGGTCGGCAAATACCGCATCACCACCGTGCTGCGCTGGCTCTATTGCATCGCGGCGGTCATGGCGCTGCCGTTCGGATTCGGGGAGATCGTGCATACCGATTTCGGCCGGATCGCGCGCCATGCGTTGCTGCCGACTCTTTTCGTGCTCTTCGTGCCGACCTATGTGCCCAATCTGCTGCTCAACTACGCCCTCAAGTCGGTCGAGCCGACCGTGACGAGCATATACACCTACCTGCAGCCCGTGCTGGCGATCGCCGTCTCCGTGGCCATGGGGCTGGACCGCCTCCATTTCGACACGCTGGTCTTCGCCGCAGTGATCTTCACGGGCGTCGGACTGGTGCTCCGCTCCTATGCCGGGAAGTCCCGTGCGGCGGAGGGACCGGATGCCGGGCCGCACTGATCTCCGGACGGAGACGGGGCCCGGCATCCGGAGCGGTCGTGCCGGAGGTGTTCCGGTGTCTCCGGACACGACGAAAAAAAGGGAGGGCGAAACATCGCCCTCCCTTTTTCGTTTGCGGATTCCGGAACCTTATTCGGCTGCGGTAACCGAGAATTTGATCGTAGCCTTGACCTCCTTGTGCAGACGGGCCGTAGCCTCGTACTCGCCGACGGTCTTGATGGCGTCCACCGTGATCTGCTTGCGGTCCACGGTGATGCCTTTGGCTGCGAGAGCCTCTGCCAGGTCGGTGGCGGTGACCGTACCGAAGAGCTTGCCCTCCTCGGCCTTGACGGCCAGCGACAGCGGCAGGTTGGCGATCGTCTCGGCCAGCGCCTGGGCGTCGGCCAGAATCTTGGCATCCTTGTGGGCGCGCTGGCGGAGGTTCTCTGCGAGGACCTTCTTCGCGGAAGCCGTGGCGGCCTTCGCATAACCCTGCGGGATCAGGTAGTTGTTCGCATAACCGGGCTTCACGTTCACGATGTCGTTGGCGTAGCCCAGCTTCTCCATATCTTTGATCAGAATTACTTCCATGGTCGTCTCCTCCCTTTAATTATTTCATGCAATCGGTTACGAAGGGCAGAATGGCCAGATGACGGGCGCGCTTCACGGCCTGTGCCACCTTCTTCTGGAACTTCTGCGAGGTTCCCGTCAGGCGGCGGGGCAGAATCTTGCCCTGCTCGTTGAGGAACTTCTTGAGAAATTCGCCGTCCTTGTAATCGACGTATTTGATGCCGAGCTTCTTGAAGCGGCAGTACTTCTTCTTCTTGACGTCTACCGAAACGGGGTTGAGGTAACGGATTTCGGATTGCGGTTTGTTCTCCTGTGCCATGGTTTACTCCTCCTGCTTGTTAGAAAGTTTCGCACGACGTTTCTCCGAGTACTCTACGGCATACTTGTCCTGCTTGAAAGTTAAGAAACGGATCACGCGCTCGTCGCGGCGGTACTGCGTTTCGAGGGCGTTCACGATGGAACCCTCGCCCGTGAACTCCACGAGGAAGTAGAAACCGGTGGTCTTCTTCTGAATGGGGTAGGCGAGCTTCTTGAGGCCCCACGACTCCTTGTTCACGATCTGACCGCCGTTCTCGGTGATGACACCCTGGAATTTGTCAGCGACCTCCTGCACCTGCTGATCGGAGAGGACCGGCGTGACAATGAAAACGGTTTCGTAATTGTTCATGACGTTTTTAATTAATTGTTTTTCGATCCCTTTTCGGGACCGCAAAGATAGGTATAAATCGGGAAATATCAAACTTTTCGCGCTTTTTTCGCACTTCGGCTTCCGATCTCCCGGTCCGTCCGCCCCGTGCGGAGCCCGTCCGGGACGGGCATCTTGCCGGAAACGGCGCGCGGAGGGGCTATTTCTCCGGGAATCCCTGCGCCTTCAGTGCGATCTCCTGCCCGTCGGGCGTGACGAGGAAGCAGCCCGTCGGGTCGGGCGTGATGTGGCCGATCACGTCCACCAGTCCGAGGCGCATCACCTGCTCCTGCATCGAAAGGGGCACGGTGAAGAGCAGCTCGTAGTCCTCGCCGCCGTTGAGCGCCGCAACGACCGGATCGGCGTGCATCTCCTCGCAGAGCGCCGAAGTCTGCTGCGCGATGGGGATACGTTCGAGGTAGATGCGGGCGCCGCAGGAGGAGGCCTTGCAGAGCTGCATCAGATCGCCGGCCAGACCGTCCGTGAGGTCGATCATCGCCGTGGGGACGATCCCCTCCTCGGCCAGCGCGTCGAGGATGTCGGTGCGGGGGCGGGGTTTGAGGTATTTTTCGAGCAGGTATTCGTATCCCTTGAACTGCGGCTCGGGATTCGCCACGTCGGAGAGCACGCGCTTCTCGCGTTCGAGCAGGCGCAGCCCCATGAAGGCGGCCCCGAGATTGCCCGTGATGCAGATGAGGTCGTGCAGTCGGGCCCCGCTGCGGAAGACGATCCGCTCCTTCGGGGCGTGTCCCAGGGTCGTGACGGTGACCGCAAGGCCGGTCATCGAGGCGCGCGTGTCACCGCCCGCGAGGTCCACGCCCAGCTCGTCGCAGGCGAAGCGGACGCCTTCGTAGAGGTCGTCGAGCGCCTCGACGGGCAGTTTCGCGGAGACGCCGAGCGACAGGACGATCTGCGACGGGCGGGCGTTCATGGCCAGAATGTCGCTCACTCCGGCCGTCACGACCTTGTAGCCCAGGTGTTTGAGCGGGAAGTAGGTGAGGTCGAAATCCACGCCTTCGAAGAAGGAGTCGGTCGAGCAGAGCAGCTCCTCGCCCGCGGGGGGCGCGATGACGGCGGCGTCGTCGCCGACGCCCCGCAGGGTCGAAGGGTTCTTCGGCGAAAAGCCGTGCGTCAGGCGGTCGATCAGTCCGAACTGTCCGAGCGCGGCGATCTCGGTGCGTTTCTTGGTCTCCATGTGCGAGTCGAATTTTCGACAAAACTAACGATTCTTTGCCGTTTCTCAAAAATTAGCGTAATTTTGTCCGTTCAATCACAAAAACGGATTCGGATATGATAAACATTGTCTTATTCGGCGCTCCGGGCTGCGGCAAGGGTACGCAGGCGCAGCGGCTGAAGGAGCACTACGGCATCGACCATGTTTCGACGGGCGAGGTGATCCGCGACGAGATCCGCCGCGGCACGGAGCTGGGCCGCAGCATGGAGCAGTACATCAAGGAGGGCCGGCTGGCTCCCGACGAGATCGTGATCGGCATGATAGCCAACTACGTCGCCGGCCACAAGGAGGCCAAAGGGTGCATTTTCGACGGTTTCCCGCGCACCACGGTGCAGGCCGAGGAGTTCGACAGGATTCTGGCCGGGCACGGACTGAAGGTGGATATCATGGTGGACATCCACGTTCCCGAGGAGGAGCTGGTGAAGCGTATCCTGCTGCGCGGCAAGGATTCGGGCCGTGCCGACGACGCTTCGGAGGAGGTGATCCGCGGACGGCTGGACGTCTATCGCAAGCAGACGGCCGTGGTGGCGGATTACTACGCCTCGCAGAACAAGTATGCGTCGGTGGACGGCGTCGGCACGATGGACGAGGTGTTCGGCCGCATCGCCGCGGTGATCGACGGGCTGAAGTGATCCGGCGCTCCGTCACGAAAAAAGCTGTCCCGAAAGGACAGCTTTTTCTTTTCTCGGTTGCGGGAGCGATTCGGACCGGCATTCGGCCGTCCTCCCCTTCCCGGCCCGTCAGAGGGCGTTCACGTGAAGCTGGATGGCGCTCTTGAGGTTGGCGGCCTTGTTCTTGTGCATGATGTTGTGTTTGGCCAGCTTGTCGAGCATAGCCGTTACCTTCGGAAGCAGGGCCTCGGCGGCGCTCTTCTCGGTCGTCGCGCGCAGAGCCTTCACGGCGTTGCGGGCCGTCTTGTGATACAAGCGGTTGTGCGCACGCTTGGTCACCGTCTGACGGATTCTTTTCTTCGATGACTTATGGTTTGCCATAATTCGTTGTGTGTTTATTTTTTACTTCAATCTTTATCCCTGCGACAGCCGTGGCTGCTTGCGGATGGACCCGGGGTCCGCTCCTGTAATGAATAATACCCGTCGGACGCCCTTCCTTCCGTCGCGTTCCGTTCGCGGGTCCGCCTCTTTCGCGCGCCGGCTTCGCAGCCTGCCCCCCCCCGATACGGATGCGCCGGTCGTTCCGGCATCCCTCGTGTAGCCCATAGCAGAATCGAACTGCTCTTTCAAGAATGAAAATCTTGCGTCCTAACCGATAGACGAATGGGCCTTTACCACTATCGCCGACCCCGCAAGGGGAGGCTTTAGCGGTGCAAAGGTAAGCAAAAAAGCGTACGGTGCAAAAAATATGTCGAAAAAATCCGTTTTTTTGCCTGAAGACCCGCTCCGGGATGCGCCGGAACGCATTTCCGCGGGATCAGCGGAGCTTCACGGTGCGGGTCTCGGGGTCGAAACGGGCGCTTTCGCCCGCGAAGAGGCGTTCGATGAGGCCGCTGCGAGCCATCGCCCCGGCCGGGAGCAGGTGCAGGGACGGGGTGTCGATGAGCGCGACGGCGTCGCAGAGCGACAGCGCTATGTCGAGGTCGTGCGTCGAGAAGAGGATGCACTTGCCCTCGTCGCGGGCCAGCCGCCGCAGGAGCGAGGCAAGCTCGTAGCGGTTCGGGAGGTCGAGGAACGCCGTGGGTTCGTCGAGCAGGATGACGGGCGTGTCCTGCGCCAGCGCCCGGGCGATCATCACGCGCTGGCATTCGCCGTCGGACATCCGGTCCATCGTCTTGCGGGCGAAGGCGCTCATGCCGACCAGTTCCAGCGCGCGGTCCACGGCGGCGCGGTCGGCCGCCTGCATCCGGCCGATCCAGTCGGTGTAGGGCGCGCGCCCCAGCGCCACGACGTCGCGGCAGGGGAGGTTGGCGATCCGGACCTTGTCGGTGGTGACGAAGCCGACGGTCCCGGCCCGCTGCCGGGGCGGGAGCTCCGCGAGCGGGCGGCCGCACAGCTCCACGCTGCCCCCGGCGACGGGTCCCAGTCCCGCGATGGCCCGCAGCAGGGTGCTCTTGCCCGTGCCGTTGCGGCCGATCAGGGCGGTGAGGGTCTGCGGGCGAAGTCGGCGGAGACGTCCTCCAGCAGGCGGCGGTCGCCGTAGGCGGAGCGAGATATGTCGTAGTGCGATGCTCATTCAGAACAGGTTGCGGTTACGGGTTACGACGAAGATCACGACCGGAATGCCCATCAGGGCCGTGATGGTGTTGATCGGCAGGGCGAAGTGTTTGGCCGCGAGGTCGCAGACGAGCAGCAGTGCGGCGCCGGCGAGCATCGAGGCGGGCATCAGGATCCGGTGGTCGGCCGAGGCGAACGCCATGCGCGCGAGGTGCGGAACGGCCAGCCCGATGAATCCCACGGGACCGCAGAACGCCGTGACGGTTCCGGCGAGCAGCACGGTGGAGAGGAAGATCAGCAGGCGCGTGCGCCGGATGTTCAGTCCCATCGTCCGGGCGTAATTTTCGCCCAGCAGCAGCAGGTTGAGCGGTTTGATGACGGCGACGGCGAGTACGAGGCCCGCCGAGACGACGGGAAGCAGCAGGGCGAGCTGGCTGCCCGTGACGTCGCCCAGCGATCCCATCGTCCAGACGACGAACGACTTGAGGGCGGCTTCGTCGGAGAGGTATTGCAGGATCTCGACGACCGAGGCGACGCCCGAACCAAACATCATGCCGAGGATCAGGATGACCATGATATCCTTGATCCGGCGGC
>VOFH01000838.1_pt1 | contig 126426 bp, 143 predicted proteins | sample 5384091 | NCBI WGS metagenome assembly VOFH01 (sample SAMN12384727, study PRJNA508395) | human gut metagenome | isolation source: healthy gut G | host: Homo sapiens
GTTGGATGGACGCCACTTCCTGACGAATCAGAGGTGGTACTACAACTATCCGATGTACATCATCCTGTTCCATAGTTCTAAAAGATAAAGCTAGCTTCTTCGAAGCCCTAATAGCCGTCATCCGCGTAAAGAAACGTAACATCCATAGTTGAACGAAGTTCTTCTCCGGAAATTCAAAATCACGATGCAGAAATAAGTACTGATGTCCGATGCATACATACGGGACGGCAGGACGGAAAAAAGCGTATGTAAGTCCCGTCAAAAGTTCGTAGAAGTTAATGACAATCTCTGCACCCGTCTCCTTGATCCGCTGATTTATATAGCACATGCTACGAAAGTATTCCGGTATCTTCCGCAAATTATAAAAACACTTTTCTTCAAACTCGGGCGTTTACTATCTGCTGCAGGCAGAAAGTTCGGACTAATAAAACGTTTCACCGGTGCATGAATACTCCGGTTGAAAAATCCCGGTAAGGTACGTGACGAACTCTTGCCCACCAGCACTTCCACCACTTCGTGCCCGTTACGCAGTAACATTTCTTCGAGGGTGATGGCTTGTGTCAAGTGTCCCCTACCCTCACCTTGAACAATAAATAAGAATTTCATAGGCTATCATTATTTAGTTCAACCTTTATTCCGTTTCGATACGCAAAATTCCTTGTTTCACATTACAATAGGATGTCTCTACAATTACTATTTTATGAACAAAAACGGCATTTTTCCGTTATATATATAAAACAGAGTTTATATTTGCAGTCTTCAATGACTGACAGTTAATTTTAAGAAAGGAAAGATTTATGGAAAAGTTTGAAGATTTAATAAAGTTGCCGATGCCGGTTTTAGTAGATTTTTTTTGCGGAATGGTGTGGACCCTGTAAAGCGATGAAACCTGTTTTGGAAGAAGTGAAACAGAATGTAGGTGATAAAGCGCGTATTGTAAAGATAGACGTTGACCAGCATGAAGAGCTGGCTACAAAATACCGTATACAAGCAGTACCGACCTTTATACTGTTCAAAGATGGAGAAGCTGTCTGGAGACATTCAGGTGTAATCCACAGTAGCGAACTGCAAGGGGTAATTGAGAAACATTATACATAAAAGACAAAATAACGAATGAAGAAAGTATTAGCAATGGTAGCTTTCGTCATGGTAAGCGTGATTATATACGCTTTCAATGACAAAGCTGAAACCAATCAAGGTAAAAAAAGAAGTAACAGATAACGGTGAAGTCGTCGTAATGAACAAGGAAATGTTTCTGAAAGACGTCTTCGATTATGAGAAATCAAAGAAGTGGAAATACAAAGGCGACAAGCCTGCCATCATTGACCTTTATGCCGACTGGTGCGGACCATGTCGGCAGACAGCCTCCTATCATGAAAGAGTTGGCAAAGGAATATGCAGGGAAGATAATTATCTATAAAGTGAATGTAGACAGGCAGAAAGAACTGGCAGCCCTGTTCAATGCAACAAGTATCCCTTTGTTCGTATTCATCCCCATGAAAGGAGATCCACAGCTTTTCCGTGGAGCTGCCGATAAAGCAACCTACAAAAAAGCAATTGATGAATTTCTATGAAAGTAAAATCAAAAGTGACGGTATCTCATAAAGATATCGTCACTTTTTTATATCCCCGCATTTCTTATTTAAAGTATCCCACGGGATGATTCATCATAGGAATCTGACTGTCTTTCAGTTTCAGGACTTCCTTCAACTGATTGCCATCCATCGAAGCACGTGGCACTGTAGCCAGTTTAGCAGAAGAACAAAAGACAGAAATGTTCTGTGAAACGATTCCTGCATCCATAGCTCCCATCAACTGGTTACGGGCATTCTTTGCATCTCCGAAACGAGAAACATCGCTGACCAGAACCAAAGAGACAGGCGCCGATTTCACAAAAGCCTGTCCACCTGCAACTGCGCTACGATAATCTCCTTCAGCAACCAGAGTCAACTGATGATTTTGGGCATCATACAAATAACTTCCTTCCGATAAAACAACATACACATTCACATCCTGTTTGTTCAAAGCAGAAGGAGCTGTGCGTTTACCCGAATCTTTGCGGTTAACTCCATTAGCAGCCCATAATAAATCCGAAAGATCCGACAAGCTCAAAGCCTTTGCAGCAAATTCCCGAGTAGAATGCCGTTCAGACAAGGCTTTCATTACCGAACCTGTACGGTCCAAGTTGGGTTTCGGCAACTTAATTACTTTTTCAGCAGCCAAAGCGACTACAGAAAACATCAAACAAACCAACAACAGTTGTACTTTTCTCATAATTGCGGCATTTAAAAGTTGATGAGCAAATATAAACAAAAAAGGTCTGCATTCGTATGAGAACACAGACCTTTTTAAGAGTTATTATGAGGTTTGATTATTTATCGCCGAAATAACGATTATACAGACCTTCAAAACCTTTACCGTGACGAGCTTCGTCCTTGCACATTTCATGTACAGTGTCGTGAATAGCATCCAAGTTCAAAGCTTTAGCACGGGTTGCGATACGTTTTTTATCTTCACATGCACCTTGTTCAGCGTCTTTACGTTTCTGCAAGTTAGTTTTGGTATCCCAAACACAGTCACCCAGCAATTCAGCAAATTTAGCGGCGTGTTCAGCTTCTTCCCAAGCGTAACGCTTGAAAGCTTCAGCTACTTCAGGATAACCTTCACGGTCAGCCTGACGGCTCATAGCCAAATACATACCAACTTCAGTACACTCGCCCATGAAGTGGTTGTTCAGGTCCTTAATCATTTCTTCATCACAACCTTTTGCAACACCGATAACGTGCTCATCAGCAAAAGTCAGTGCACCGCCTTCAGTCTCAACAACTTCAACGAACTTGCTGGCAGGAGCTTTACACAAAGGACATTTCTCAGGAGCTGCGTCACCTTCATAAACGTAACCGCAAACAGTACATCTAAATTTTTTCATTTTCTTCTCAATTTTAAATTAATTAGTCAATACGTGTTTCTTTATCTTTACTTAAGCAATTCTTACAAATACCTTTATAATAATAATGAACTTCCGCTACCTGATGCCCCTCCATTTCCAGACTTTCTACTTTTTTCACCGCTTCCGGACATTGCAGGTCATAAATGTGTCCGCAACATTTGCAAAGGAAATGAGAATGGAGAGAAGTATCTGCATCAAAATTAGTATTTTTTCTCATCAATTGTAAGCATTTGTGCCGCTCCCTGCTCCGAAAACAGTTTCAAAGTATTATAAACCGTAGTTTTTGAAAGCGTAGGCATAGATGGAGACAATGCGGTGTAAATATCATCCGCCGATGGATGGACGGGATATTCCATCAAGTATTGCATAATGGCAATGCGCTGTACTGATGGTTTGATATTATGATCTAATAATCGTTCGTATGGTTTCATCATTTATCCCTTCCTTTCCAAACTTGTATTCATTACAACTATAAATCTAATGCAAAGATAGAAACCCTTTATCTTATTTCCAAATAATTCATGACTTTTTTTATGACATGACCGGTATTATCAGATTTAATTACCCGTATCAACTTCAGTTTCTTCTACAATATCAGAAGGAACTCCGTCACAGCGTACATACTTAGACACATCTCCCATATCATCTTTCACAGTCCAAATCATAGAACCCGAAGGTAAAAGATCTGTTACGACATATGAATTGTTCCAACGACCACCCAAACTGTAATCATACTTACCACTCACAATATATCCCAGATCATCATCTTTTTCAATTTCGAATGTCCCGCTGAAGAAACGGGCATACATGCTATCAAATTTCTGATACATCTGAAAAGTTTTATCTCTGCGGACAAAAGTTATATAGCAATAAGTACCTTCTGCAAGGGACTCTCCGTTCCATTCCACTAATTGCCAGGTACCGTTCAGATTGGCGGGAGTCACTTCCAGTGTTTCCACCTTTGCCTCATCTTCATCATCACAGGCCACAAAGCCAAGCAAGAGCATACATAACGGTATTATTCTGAAAAGAATTCTCATATTATAGTTTTTAAAATGTTAATCAAAAATATTATTACAAACGTTTGACAGTTACTTTGACTAAGCGATCCGTTACCGGTGCATCAACTCCTTCAACAAGAAAATTGAACTGCAATCTGCTGTCCGGAATATCAGATAATTTACTACCATCTACCGTGATTACCACGTCCGCTTCCTGTCCCGGCTGTATAACTGCCGGTTCCGTATGAAAAGCAGCATACAGGGGAAGCATCCGTGCAGAAAGCTTCAAAGGTTTCTTTCCGGTATTGGCGCACAAAATACGTTCTGAAGGACGAATGCCGGAGGTCATTTCCGAAAAGACGACCTGTTTGCGTTTCATGCGCAGCACTCCCATCACGACAGGAAGATAGCTCCACTCGTCAGAACAGATCACTTCACCCGTCAGCACCAGACGGGCTACCGGATGTTTATCCGATACATCCGTATACACAAATGCATAGGTTTCTACTGTTCCGATACGGTTCTTGGGATCATATACCAACGTCACCGTACTTTCCGTTCCCGGGACAAGAGTTTCCGAACTGAATGCCGCTGCCGTACACCCGCACGAAGTGCTAATTTTCGTAATCCGTACCTCCCTGCCACTGATATTGCGGAACGGGAATGTGCAGACCCGGGGTGCATCGGTATCAGGTATATTACCGATATGCATATGGATAGAATCGAAGCAAAATACTTGTCCGCCCTCTTCCAGTAAAGGAGGATTGACCAACGAATCGACTGCTACAGACTGATAGCCAACTCCCTGTGCACCCATATAATGTGCAGGAGAAAAGGCTATCAGCCAGTAAAGCCAACAATATCTCCGTTTCCTGTTCATCTATCTGTCAGACCCAATTACATCCATCCATTATCATTCGCATTATTGCGGATAGTAATGGTGAAGGATTGTTCCTTACCGCCGCTTGTTTTCAATGTGGCGTTTGTCATGCCCGTAACAACCCCTTTTACAGTCATTACAGTACCTTCAAAAGTAGCAACAGCCTTCGACGTATCGTTAATAGTACATTCGTATGTCAATTCTTCCCCATTCAAGAAATAACGTCTCAGATCTATTTTCACGGTTTTGCCGGTTCCTACATACAGATTCGGTATTTTCATATCCGACCCGCTTCCCCGCAATAGCGTGCAGCAACGCACCGGCATCGACCAGTTTACCCATTTTACCCCTATAAGAAGGCAGATCCATTTTGTTGCCGACCAGCCCGGAGAGTTATGCAAATAATAATAGGTCTTATAGCCTTTGTAATATGAATCCACCTCTTTCGCTGTCTGCTTCATCAAATTTATAAACTCCTGTGCTTTGAAGTGGCGGCGTTGCTGCAAAGCATACGACAAGCCTAATGCAGCCACTCCCGATACATGAGGACAAGCCATCGACGTACCCTCATTATATCCGTAGGCTTGTTTGCCCTCCACTACCAACGTAGAGAGAATCATTCCCTGGGCAATGCTCACATCATTACCATCAGTATCTTCTCCAGGAACACAATGATATTCACTGTCACCGCCCGGAGCACAGAAATCCACTTCCGCACCATAGTTGCTGAATGACGACGGTGTGTAATCGGCTGCGATCGAAGCTACCGAAATACATCCTCGTAAGCTGCCGGATAGGAAGACATATACGAATATTCATTACCGGAAGCAAAAATAGCCAGTCCACCTTCAATTACCCCATTAGGAGAACCCGCGTTATGAATAAAGTAGTCCAACGCTTCTTTTTCCAAAGGATAACTTTTTGCCCATTCTTCGTCTGTGGCAGGGCCAGGTATATATCCTTGCATCGGATTGGAATAAGCGGAATTGTACCCCCAACTGCATTGAAGGATTACAGCACCGTTGTCGGCCGCATATTTGATAGCTCTTGCCTCATTAACCATCCTCACCTGACCATCGCCATCGAAAACCTGGCAGGACATAATCCGTACTCCCTTTTTAGTTCCGTCTCCTCCGGCAATGCCACAGACTCCTATATTATTACCATTCACGGCAGCAATCGTTCCCGCCACATGCGTGCCGTGACCGGTATCTTCGGCAGCTTGCCAACTGATATTCCCGTTATCTTTCACGAAATTGTAACCATAACGGTCACCCTTATAACCATTGCCGTCATTATCCTGGTCAGAACCAACCTGTTCCTTTTCATTCACCCACATATTAGCCGTCAAATCTTCATGAGTATACATAACTCCTTCATCAAGCACGGCAACAATGATTTCCGGATCACCCGTACACAGTTCCCATGCTTCCTCACAATTAACGTCGGAGCCAACAATAGCAGGAGCATTCTCTGTTGCAAAGTCATACGCTCCACGGTTAATGTATCCCCATTGGTGCGGTAACAAAGCATCATTGAACTTGAAACCATTGTCTGCTGCCGCACGTGTTCTCATCCTGTTCAGGGCTGCTTCCGACACCGGAACAGGTTTCTTCTTGGGATTATAGGCACGCTGAATGGCAGGATTTATCTGGAGTTTGGAAATCTCGCCCAAACCTGACAATCTTTCCATAGCTTCCTTCAAATCCGTATTTTTATCAAAACGTACCAGATACCAAAGATGCAATCCCGCCTCACGGCTCTTTTCTTCGGTGCGCGAATCAACTGGAAAAACGCGTTCAAAGTCATACGCTCCCAAGATAGAGAGCACCTCGTCCGTTGAGGGAATGCCCGACCGGGTGGAGGCTCCCGCCGCACGTGTTTTCATCGTGCGGTCGAGAATTTCAGTCATTTCGGGAACGAACTTAATCAATAACTCCCCTTCGGCAGCTCCTTCCGGTATCACTATGTCCGGAGTAGCGGGAACCACCGGAGCGTCATCGTTCAGGTTGTTGTCACTACAAGCTCCCGCCAGCAATGCAAACGCTGTTATTACATAAATATATATTCTCTTCATATCCTATTCTTTGAGTTCATATTTTTCCTTGAATTTAGGGAAGGCTTTAAAATACGCGTCGAATGTAGACGGTTCGTTATCAAACCTTACCATTTTTCCTTCCGAATTCAATCCTTTTTCCATCTGGTTGTAGATCAATATCTCCGGATCCCAATCTATCAGATGAGGATGATACAACATCCAGTCGGGTAAATTACCGGTAAAGAAGTTCAGATTGACGCTAAGCTGTTTCATCTTCGGAAGAATCTTGGGAATATTGGCGCCCTCATTTACCAGATATTGAATGGTGTCACCACCAAATGCATCCACATCGGCCCGTGAGTAACCGGTCACTCCTTCCTCTCCTATTTTAAAATCGGGCAATGTACCTTCAATAAAATTGTAAGACAATCTTAACTCTTCCAAATTATCCCACAAAAATAATCTGCGGAGCGTATTATCATCTTTCGTATTGAAGAACAGACCTATACCATCAGGATACTTGCTGCTGTCTTTCGCTTCTCTAAGGTCGGAAAGAACAGATCTTCTGTTACCAATCAAATTAAGAGACTTCAGTTTCGGGAAATTCTCTTTCGTTATAACTGCCGGTACGGAATTAAAGTTGTTGCTACTTAAGTCCAACTTCTCGAGTCGTTCGCCCAACCGGACAAAATCGTCCGAAAGCGCTATCAGCCCGTAAGCGCTAACAGTTAATGACTTCAGGTACTTTAAATTACTGCATACATCCGCTTCCAACGTAATGCTCTTAGTTGCCGTATTCGTGTTGCCGAAGAAAGTCAGGCTCTCCAGATACGTCAGGTAATGTACTTCCTGCGGAATGGATTCTTTAGTATTAATCATATTGAAAGTAACGGAGCGAACGCGTCCCACTACATTTTCGCCTTTCGGAAGATCCTTGTCATCTTCTTCCCACAATACGACATTGTCCCAATACCTCATATTTTCTCCCGGATTCCAGTTATTACCTACTTCCAGACGTTCTCTGATAGTGAGCAGTGCCAATGAGTCACCCGAACGATTATCTTCAATCCTCGGCGAAGCCTTCTGGGTGACTGTCACCACGGCAGGCTGTTCCAGTTTATCATCGGCATTTTGAGGTGTAAAATGAATTTGCGCCGTACGGATGTCAAAATCCGGATTCATCATCCATTCCACACGGATTTTAGTAGTACGCGGACGAGAGCCTCGGTCCAAATCGACAGTGGGATCCTTAGGCAAGGTAAGCCATTTCTTTTGCGGCTCGACATCATACTTCGTATTCATTTTGAACGCAACGTTTGTGGTTACGGTCACATCAAAATAGCGTTTATCATAATTGTCCGACGCTTTGATTTCCACATCTGGCTTTTCTATATAAATCATCTTGCCGTAACCGGTCTGATGCACTGTCATTACGCACGGTGCCTGTCCGCGCGGGATAAAGCGGATTTCCGCTTTACGCATTCCATTAATCAAGGTCGAATCGATAGAAACCGTACACTCAGTAACACCGGAACCATTGGCAGGAGAAATGTTCACCCAAGGTTCCGACGCACTGGCAGCCCATTCTCCCCCGATGAGACGATGAGCTTGTCCTTACCACCGTCAGCACCCATCGTGATATCTTCCTTATCTATAGAGAATCCGGTAATACCACTATCGTCATCATCTTTACACGATGCCACAACAGCCATGTAAACGAATAATCTAATGCTATTTTTACTAAATATTTCATTGATATTTTATTCTATATTGTTATTTATCCAGATCAAGCGCATCGCAACCACGGATATCCTGCGACTTATCGTAAACCAACGTATACCGTCCGGCTTTGATATAAGGGCATACATCGCTTATGTCAATCGAAATATTGGGATTATCCTTGATTTCGAACATCAAGATAATCGGCGAAATGGTATCGTCAATTTTACGCAAGTCATTGGAGCCGATATAGAAGGCTTTAAGGCTCGGATTCTTATAAAGTCCCGTAGGCCACTCCCGCAATGTCCGGTTGCCGTTATCGTCACGTTGATGTCTGATACCGAATACCACCAGATAATTGATTGACAGCGGTTGGGTCGGGAATTTGGAGAATTGATTGTAACTCAAATCCAATCCGTACAATACCGGCATATTAATCACATAAAAATCATCTGTCAGCGAACTCAACTTATTATAGGTCAAGTCAAGACTTGTGAGATACTCCAAAGATGTCTTTCCTTTCAATGCCCCTTTAGGAATAGTTGTCATACCATTGGCGGAAAGGTTCAGTGTCTGCATCGGTGATTCTTTCTCAAACAGAAGTTTAGGGAATACCTTAAATTTGTTGAGGTGCAGATTTACAGTAGAAGCATTGATGCCCCGGTGATCCTCTCCATCTTCAAACTTATCAATCAGATTGTTGGAGAAATCGACTGTTCCCATTACAAAATCAGACTTGGCATTGAAAATATTCGGCACTTCGGTCAGCAGATTATTTGAACAGCTAAAATTCTCCACATCATTCCACCCAAAGAAATATTTCAATCCGTTTTCCTCAACACTCGGAATCTCTGTTATTTTATTATTATCCAGATATACTTTCATCAGTTTGACTTCCTTACCAAAAGGATGCAATGTTTCAATCTCATTGTTGGTACAATCCAGCAATGACAATTTTTTCATCTTTTTCAAAAGGTCATATTCAGGAAATTCTTTCAATTTATTATATCCTAAATATAACAACTGGATTTTATCCGCACATTTTGAATCGTCTCCGATAATCTCTTCCCAGTTCTCTTTCAACACATCTCTATCTTCAGCGTAAATACCCGGATTACGCGCCACATTGAGTGAGACCAATTCAGGTAAGTTCTTCAACATATCCACTGGCAGCGTTTCCAAATTAGGACAGTTGTAAATTTCTATATCCGTCAAAGTGGTCATATCCTCCCATTTCCACTCATCCTGTTCTTCATAATAAGGAGAATCAGGCTTTACCTCAACAAAGAAACCGTCACTGCGGATAGGTGAGTTGGCTATAAAGAATTGTTCCAGTTTTGTCAGCCTCATGATGGCTTTGGATACACCGGTGATTCCGTTCGTCAAAACACCAAACTGCACATCTTTCGTAGAAATGCGGCTGCTCTTGATGGGCTTCATCTTCGGATTGTCGTTGATTCCTTTGCGTAGAATACCGGACAAATCCTCCCGGGCGTCTTTTGAAAGGAATTTCGTATCATAGTCCATTCTCATTGCTTTCCGCTGTTCTTCGCTCATGTTGACGGAATAGTTATCGAACAAGTGTCCTCCCAGCTTTTCATCATGTGTTCCCAATGATAAGATTCTTAATTCGGTAAGTTGACCGATTTCATCGGGTACCACTCCTTTAGCACCGAAGTCCGGCAAGAGATAAAGAGCTACACGCCCGTTATCCAACAACTGCACGCCGGGTTGATTTCCCCACAAGTCAATGTCCTTATTGAAATTCCAATTGGCTCCCATCGGTGAGGATTCTCCGTAATATTTCCAGTTCGGACCATCCATCTTTGTCCAGATAGCTTTCAGTGCTATATAGTCTTTGATGTATTCGGCTGTTTCGTCAAGACGGACAGGGACTTCAGCATCCTTTGTCACTTCATTGTCTTTCACGACAAACGATTTGGATGTCTGCACGGTGGCTACTTCAATACGTTTTTCGCCTTTTTATCCGAATAGGTTGTATAACTACTTATCTGATAAGTACCGGCTTTCAGCCATGCCACCGTATCACATTCCATATAGGAAGTCTCCTGGTTTCTATCAGCATCGACATAGTCTTCTGCAGGTTTATCGGTAAAGTCTTCTACATATTTCACCCGAATGCTTTTTATCGTAGTCAATTCCTGAGTGAAAAGGTTTTCACAGTAATATCTATTGCCAGGATATTGCTCAACGGATAAGCTTCTTCCCCTGTTGCACGGGTCTTCACAAAGTCTTTCACCAGTTTGAATGTCACCATGCCTCGTGCCACCGCATCTACAATCAAATTCTGTGTATGCAGACCGTCGGAAACAATCGCAAAGGCATTATTCTCCCCGGCTGGTCCTGCATATAATACATTGTCCAACTTATCATACAAGTAGTAACCAATAACAGTATAGGTTCCTGTAAGCAACTTCAACTTATCACTACGGAGTCCGAATTCTGCATTTTCCGCATTGTATGCATTCAATAGCAAAGTCTGAGTAATAGTTGAACCATTGTATTGCATGACAACTTTCACTTTCTGTACATCGTTCAGCTTATCCAGCTTATCGGTCACAGCACGCGTTGTCGTTCCTTTGTCCATGGATGCACTCTTTAATAATCTGAACTGCACATATCCATAAGTGGACTGCAACGGTTCGTCATCATCAGAGCATCCTGTTACCACCGTCATTGCCAATAAACATGCAATGAAGGGAACAAAAAATAATATGGAATATAGTTTCTTATTCATCTATTCAATGATTAATTATAGTTGGGAGTAACAATAAGCACTTTCTTTGTTTTACCGTCTTTCTCAAACAGAATATGGAATTCCTCTGTTACTTCTTCTTCCCAAGCACTGATTGAAGTAGACGATGTCCCACCTTCACAAATCCTTGTTTCGGTTATATCTGTACCATTACGCATTACTTTAAAATTCCAATCGATCTCTAAATCACCCAATAATGGATCAATTTCAATAGCTGCCATCAGGATATTCGACAGTATAAATATCACTTACACCAGAATATAAGTCTATTATATCTGGATCAGTAACTTTCGAGCAAGCAACTTCTTGCATACTAACCCCATTAAAATACGTCACTTTAAATGCCTGTGCTGTCTCTTGCTTTTTCTCTTTCTGCACAAAATTGATCAATAGATTACTTTGTTGATAAGTATATTTGATATCCTGTTCGTTTGTTTCCATATCCATTTCTATCAAATTTTCCCATAATTCATCCTTGATTTCTTCATATAACGCTTTAGGCAATACCAACACATATCCTTCTCTTTCTTCGGAAGATTGATCCACTTTCAACCGCAAATTACCTTGTCCCTCATCTTCAAGTCTCATCCAGTCAACGCCATCTTCTTCTCCAATTTTCATCTGCACCATTCCCCATTCAACTACTTTTTTGAATATATACCGGCACCACCTCATCATTCAAAGCTTGCACGGTATAAGGTACAAATTTATTATAAGTAGAAGTTGTAGTAGAAGCACCGGCTCCCTGCACCACTTGTTTGTGTAAACGTTTTGCCATCCAGTGACACTTCCCAATTCCAAGGATAGGAAGTCAAGTATCTTGATACTTTTCGGATCCATGCCTTTATATACTAAAGGGAATGAATAAGACATAACCCCGTCTTCGTCGGCAAAAGTCAGTGTACCATTTTGCACATACTTTACATACTGAGAATTTTCAATTACCTTAACTTCCCCATTTGTCATTTCATTTACAGTACCTACAATCGCATTTCCAGCTATCTCCAACCATTCCGGCCGGTTAGTTGCGGCAAAACGGAAGTTAGCCTTTACTTGGAAAGGCTTATAATTATCATATCCCACTTCTATCTCATGAATTTCGTTACCTTCCATATCGTAGATCTTCAATTCACGCATTTTATTATCGCGCACCACATCGGCAATAATTGCCTTCTCCGCTCCTATCGTCATAGTGAGACGGGCAACGGTAGGTGCATCGAACGCTACTGCTTCATCGGTAATCTTCAATGTCACTGTCTGCTTTCCGGCGGTTCCCGGACAAAGAATAATCTTCATAGCCATCATTTACAAAACGGCACCATGTAGCCGAAGAAGTCAACTGCCAGTTAGCGCTTGCTTCAAAATTCAGTTCTTTTGTATCACCATACACACAATTGACAGTTTGTTTTTCAGGGAAAACCGCTTTTACCGCATCATCGTCATCATCCGAACAAGCACTAATGCATAACGCCATGAACAGAGCCGCAAAGCAGCCTCCCAAGCAGAACTTCCGCATAAGCGCAACCAAGTTTTTTTGTTTAAGCTTTCTCATATTTCTCTTTTTTATTATTATTTTAATGAATTATTGACGCCTTCTTCAATAAGAATCTGCGCTTCGTCATCACTGACCCATTTCACTACATTGATGTAAGTACCCACCTCATCTTTTCCAGCAGGCATACCCGGCACGTGTAATGTCATGTACTGCAAAAGGAATCTTTCGCAACTACTATAATAAGAGGTGTAATACCCCGATTGATATGCCCACACTTCCCAGTCGCCATAGATGGTATCGAAAGCATCCGTGGTAGCAGCAAACGGTTGGTCTTCCATTTCAATCAACGGATTAAGCAGGTCGTCAGTAGTAAACTTCACTTTGAGGTCATATCCTTTGTAGAAGTAGTCTTTCATGATGATAGTGTTTTCCGCATCGGATCGGCTACGGTACGGATCAACCGTTGGCTTACTCCCTGCATATATGAGCTGAAATAGGTGGAAGTTACGATCAAAGGCATAACCTTCGAACAAATGAATGTCAAACGGACATACTTTCTGTAAAATCACTTTCGTTTCGGTTCCGTAAAGCTCCCACTTCGATTCTTCCTTACTGACCAGTTGAAGAACCATTCCAAGTGAATCAGTAATCTCTATATTATCATAAATACCACGTATACGGACATTCGCCAGCGCTCACCCGCCTTAATAGTTACCGTATTTGATTCAAGGGAAAAATGCCGTCCTTCCACCGCATTCGTCTTTTTATCCAAAATCTCCACTCCCAATGTGCGGTCATAGCTGCAAGCCTCAGTGGCCGCTACCGGTATATCAAAATACTCCTCGTTATTTTGTACCGGAAGTACGGTCAATGTATCGGAGAACATGATATAATCGGGACCGCTATACTTAACATAATCGGTGTCGCAGCCACAGAATCCGAAAGCGCAAGAGTGAATATGACTGATAATCCGATAATAATCTTTTTCATGTCTATTGGTTTTAAAAACTATTTATTTATTGCTTTCATTCGGTTGGATGTCTGATCCCGGCGCGTCCAGCTCATTTTGAGGAATCGGCCATACAAAGAGCGGATCGTCTTTCTCTACTTTCAAGCTGCTGCCGTTACCCAGTGATTCTCGCTTTGCGGCTTTCTTTCAAATCCTTTGTGCCAGCGCTTCAAATCATGAAGACGGAAGCCTTCCATATATAGCTCCTTCACACGTTCTTCTTCAATCACCTCCAAAGCATTTCTGTCAGAAAGGCTCACACCACCGCTATACGAAGAATAACGCGCGGCACGCAAGGTTCTAGATCTTTGCCTGCACTTCCGTAGTCGGGCGTATCTTTAAAGCAGTATGCTTCCGCACGAATGAGGTACTGCTCCGACAATCGGAACGGTTTCGGCATGGAGACGTGGCGAATGTTATAGCTTTCCATGAAAGCGGTATTTCCCCAATATTTCTGAAGCAACGGCCATTGCAGTGCATGCGGATAGCCGGTTAAATAAGATTGGAAGAAAATCGAATAACGTAGATCATACGCATCATACAAATCCAGCGCCCATTTTGCAGGCACATAGTCGGGACGCACCGTTGAATAGTCATAATTGAAGAAAATAGTGCCTAAAGCTCCCCCATAGGAAGTGGGCGTGAAACCAACTTTCCAAATGATTTCGGTGGAAGCATCATTCGTCCACATATACTGATAGAAGCTCTGTCCGGTACTTCCATATTGTATAGATGCACTTGAAAGCACATAGTATCCGCTGTCAATGACTTTGGTCGAATATTTGATGGCTTCAGTATAATGCTTCATATATAAAGCGACACGGGCGCGGAGAGCATAAACCGTATATTCATTAATATATGGAGTGCTGTAAAGGTCATCCTTTGTCACACTGTTTTCATCTATTTTCAAATATTCCGCAGCCAGTTCAAGATCATCCAATATAAATTGGTAAGAGTCCTTTAAAGAAGCACGGCGGGTATTGTCTACCGAATCATAATGAGAAGTGAGTACGACTCCCAATTCGTTTTCGGCTTCCGCATCACTTTCGTATGATTTACAGAACAGCTTAATCAATTCAGAATAACACAACGCCCGTGCAAAAAGGGCTTCGCCGTGAATCATATCCAATTTGTCGAGCGCATCATCGTCTATCGTGCTTTGTTGTACGCCCGGAATGTAATCTAACAGAAAATTACAACGATTGATAACGGAATACAAAGCTCCATACACTGCCTCAATATCTTCATTGGTAGCCAATATGTTCCAACGCCACAAATCACCATATTGATTAGAATATCCGGTGACCGCATACACCAGATCGGTCTGCAAATCGGGCAGCAACGTCAGACGTCCGCTATAGAGCGAAGCATCCTTGAATGCCGCATAGATGCCAATAATTGCTTGATTGGCATCGTCCACTGTCTTGATAGCCTGACCGGCCTGGATAGCATCATCGGGATACTTATCCAGACATGATACGGAGCCAATGCCCAAAGCTATCAACAACAAATAAATCTTTATCTTATTCTTCATTGTTTTATAGTTATATGTTTAGAATGAAACTTCCAGGCCAAAAGTGAACTGGCGGGTTGAAGGATATTGTGCCTGATACATATTGCTTACGCCTTCAGGATCAAGCCCTGAGAATTTGGTGAATGTGAGCAGGTTTTGTCCTTGCGCAAACACCCGCAGATGCGTCAGGAAATTAGTCTTCTTGAGCAATGTTTGAGGGAAGTTGTAGCTAAGCATCAAATTCTTTAATCTCAAGAAAGAAGCATCTTCCAGAAAACGGGAATCCATTTGCGGAGTAACTCCATAACGCGGTATATCCGTCACATCGCCCGGCTTCTTCCAACGGTCGTAAAGCAACCGGCTGGACTGGTTATATGTTTCGAACAGCCCATTGCCTTCATCCAGATAACGGTCATTATTGAACACCCAACGGTCGGCCACCCAACTGAACTGTGCAGCTAGCGAGATGCCCTTCCATGTTAATGTTGTGCCGAATCCGCCTTGCCACGGAGCCACAAAACTCTTGCCGGTCATCACTTTATCGGAATCTCTGAATTCTGTCGTTATCTCACCATCTTTGGTATACCACAACGCATCGCCATTAGTAGGATTGACTCCGGCATAGCGGTTAATATAAAATTCAGTAGCCGAATGCCCTACCACATATTTAAGATTGGCACTTGCAATTTCGTATTCATCTACTCCATTGTAAAGTTCGGTAATTTTATTCTTATTATACGAAAAGTTGGCGTTCAGATTCCATGAAAAATCTTTCGTACGGAGCACATCACCATTCACTGTGACTTCCACACCGCGGTTGACCATTGCACCGATATTGTCCCAACGGCTTCCTGAGCCATTCACTGCATAAGATTGCGGAACGTCCATCAACATATCCGTAGTCTTTTTATTATATAACTCGACATCCAAGTTTACCCGGTTCCAGAAACCCAGATGTAAAGCCAAGTTAGTGGTCCATGTTTTCTCCCAACTCAAATTGGAGTTACCACTTTGCGCGGGGTAAATACCGGTTTCGCCCATATAGTCCATTCCGCCTTTCACTAAAGACTGCCATGCATAATAGCCGATGTCCGAGTTACCGGAAGTACCCGTACTGAGAGCCAGACGCATAGTTGTGAGCCAGTCATACTTTTTCAGAAAGTTTTCTTTCTTCATGTCCCACATCAATCCCACAGACCAGAAAGCTCCCCATCTGTTATCCTTACCAAAACGGGAAGAAGCATCGGTACGTACTGAGAAATCCGCATAATAACGACTGTCGTAATTATACTCGCCTCTTCCGAAGAAAGAGAGGTACGAATAGGAATAAACGGTTCCTGCCGCCGTATCCGACCAAGAAGCAGCCAGCGTACCGTTCGAAATATTAGTAAGAAGGTCATTATTCTGCCCTCTCATAGAAATGGAGAACCCTTCTGACTGGGCATCGACCCCTTCCTGTCCTAATAAGAAATTGAAATCATGTTTTTCCTTCAGCGTAAAATGGTAGTTGGCGGTATTTGTAATTGTCAGACTAAGCCTGTCATTCGAACTACGGCCCGCAGTACCCGAATTGTTGTTGGTGGAAAAACTGGGGAATGACTGGCTGAACGCTGTCATGTGCGCATAATCCGCTGCAAACTGTGACTTTATGGTCAGCCCTCTAACGGGGCTCACTTCGGCATACAGAGTGGACAGTACTTTATACTTCTTATAGCTAACGGGATTATTCTGCATCCAGTCCACCGGATTCTGATTGGTTCCCGTCCAGCTGCCGTCTTTGGTTGAAGCAACCGAACCGTCTTCCTTGTAAGGGTTCCAATAAGGCATCATGAAGTGTGAAGCGGAAATAGGAGTTACGGAAGTATACGCTCCTGTTTGTGCCTGTTCTATCTCTTCATAAGAAACAGTGGAAGTAGTACCTACTTTGAGCCAGTTACTAGCTTTCACATCCGCATTTGCACGCATATTGTAACGTCTGAATCCTGATCCCTGCGCAATTCCGTCCTGGTCGAAAAAGTTGCCTGACACATAATAATTCAAACGGTCGGTAGCACGATTGACGGACACTTCATAATTCTGCAACATAGCTTTGTTATTGAACACCACGTCCAGCCAGTTGATATCCGTTTTGCGCAGAATATCATAATCTTTTCCTTTATCCAATCCTACTTCCTTCTCAAAAGAATACGTTCTTCCGTATTCATCTGATTCCACTTGTCCTGAGCCAGTTGGGAAATACCCAGTTGGGTGCGGAACGTCACTTTCGCCTTGTCCAGGGCCAGACCGCGTTTCGTTGTAATCACCACTACACCGTTTGCCGCACGTGCTCCGTAGATGGAAGTTGAGGAGGCATCTTTCAATACGGATATTGATTCGATATCACTAGGCTTCAGTGTATTGAAATCAGCACTAGACACCGGCACCCCGTCAAGGATAAACAACGGCGAAGTTCCCGAACTCAAAGAGTTGATACCCCGAATCTGAAATGAAGCGGCCACACTCGGTTCACCGGAGCCTGACATCACCATTAACCCCGGTGCTTGCCCCTGCAATGCCTGGTCAAAACTGGCGGCAGGCACATTTTCCATTTTTTCCGCTTTCACGGTGGATACGGAACCGGCTATGGTACCTTTCTTACGTACACCGTAAGCTACCCCCACCACTTCGTCCACCTGCTGTGCATCACTTTCCATCGACAAGTCAATACGAGTAGAAGCAGTGACCTGCCTGTCTACGGGTCTCATCCCGATATAAGAAAATTGCAGAGTGGCGGGAGATTTCGTCACTGTGATACTGTAATTACCATCAATATCTGTAATTACACCATTTGATGTACCCTTCTCCAATACAGACACGCCAATCAAAGGCTGATTGTCTTCAGCCGAAAGAATGCGTCCGTTACCCGATATCCACCCTGTGCAAAAAGCAACAGAGGAATATTCATCAGAGTAAAGAGTACAAACAAGAGAATTGATTTTCTCATCTTTGATACTTGATTTTAAATTAATGAAATTGATTTATTTTTATTGATTTATCAAAACAAAACAGAGAAGCTAACTTGGCTGATTTTTGATATTGCGCCAAATTTCTAAAAAGATTTTCGTGTTGCCACCGTGTGAGTCTGTTGTATGTTCATCTACCCTTAATTTATTTTCTCTACCAAGTAATATCGCTCGTTTGTTTAGTGTTACAAGCATCTATATTGCTTAAATTTGGCTACAAATATAAATATTATAGTTAAATATAAGAAACAAAATGTCGCATATTTTATACCAAAATTCCACAAATATCTTTTTGACAGCTTATATTGCTAAAAATCAGTTATATCATTAAATAAGACTAAACATAATTTATATTAAAAGACAGATAAACTATCTTTTTGACATACCGTCCGATTATGCAACCAACAGTATCATAAACCGTCCGAAGACCGTCCTTTTAAGGATTCACTAGAGAAACGACAATTATTCAAAACTATTTCCTATTTTTGCACTCATTATATATAAATAAGGTATAAGATGAACTACGGATTTGTAAAAGTAGCAGCAGCCGTACCGCACGTAAAAGTGGCCGACTGTAAATTCAATGTGGAGAAGATAGAAAGTCTGATTGCTGTAGCCGAAGGAAAAGGGGTGCAAATCATCCTGTTCCCGGAAATGAGCATTACGGGATATACTTGCGGTGATCTGTTCAGCCAGCAACTTCTGCTTGAAGAAGCCGAAATGGGGTTAATGCAGATATTGAATAATACCCGCCAACTGGACATCATATCCATTGTCGGCATGCCCGTTATCGTCAATTCAACGGTAATCAATGCAGCCGTAACCATCAAAAAGGGAAAATATTAGGTGTCACCGCCAAAACATACCTGCCCAATTACAAAGAGTTCTACGAACAGCGCTGGTTTACTTCCGCACTTCAATTAAGAACTGAGACGGTACGCCTGTGTGGACAAGTTGTCCCGATTGGCGCCAATCTCCTTTTCGAAACTTGGACACCACATTTGGCATTGAAATTTGCGAAGACCTCTGGGCCACCATCCCACCCGGCTCCTCCCTCGCACTGCAAGGGGCGGAGATCATATTCAATATGTCCGCCGACAATGAAGGAATCGGAAAACATAGTTATCTCCGTTCACTTATCAGCCAGCAATCCGCACGTTGTATCGCCGGATATGTATTCTCATCCTGCGGCTTCGGAGAATCTACTACAGATGTGGTTTTCGCAGGCAACGGATTGATTTATGAAAACGGAACGCTTCTTGCACAAAGCGAGCGTTTCAGCATGGAGGAACAATTGGTTGTAAGCGAAATTGACGTGGAACGTATCCGGGCGGAACGGAGAGTGAATACGACTTTCGCTGCCAGCCAAGCTAACTTGGAAGGCAAAAGGGCGATTGCCATTGCAACGGAGTTTGTAAACAGTAAAGAGCTGAATTTAACCCGTAAATTCAATGCTCATCCTTTCGTGCCGCAAGACAATGAACTGCATGAACATTGTGAAGAAGTTTTTTCCATCCAAGTAGCAGGACTGACACAACGTCTCGTCCATACCGGAGCAAAGACTGCCGTAGTCGGTATTTCCGGCGGACTGGATTCAACACTAGCCTTATTGGTCTGCGTGAAGACTTTCGATAAACTGGGATGGTCAAGAAAGGGGATTCTCGGTATTACCATGCCCGGCTTCGGAACAACTGACCGGACTTACCACAATGCTGTCAATCTGATGAATTCATTGGGCATATCCATCCGGGAAATCAGTATTCAAGATGCCTGTATCCAGCATTTCAAAGATATCGATCATGATATCAATGTACATGATGTCACCTATGAGAACTCTCAGGCACGCGAACGCACACAGATATTAATGGATATCGCCAACCAGACCTGGGGATGGTTGTAGGTACGGGAGACCTGTCGGAACTGGCTTTAGGATGGGCAACCTACAATGGTGACCACATGTCCATGTATGGTGTCAATGCCGGTGTACCCAAAACGCTCGTGAAATATCTGGTACAGTGGGTGGCGAAAAATGGCGTGGATGAGGAATCCAAAGCTACCCTGCTCGACATAGTAGATACTCCTATCAGCCCAGAGCTGATTCCGGCAGATGAAAACGGCAATATCAAACAGAAAACGGAAGATCTGGTAGGTCCTTATGAGCTGCATGATTTCTTTCTGTATTATTTCCTGCGTTTCGGTTTCCGCCCGTCAAAGATTTATTATCTAGCAAATATCGCATTCGGAGGGGTGTATGATGAAGAGACAATCAAGAAATGGCTATCCACTTTCTTCCGCCGTTTCTTCAATCAGCAGTTCAAACGTTCTTGCTTACCGGACGGACCTAAAGTAGGAAGTATTTCTATCAGCCCGAGAGGAGACTGGAGAATGCCGAGTGATGCGAGTTTCGCCATGTGGCTTAAAGAAATAGAAAACTTATAATTCCTCCTGACAAAAATTTCATTTTGGCAGGCATTTTGTCTGTGACATTTTTTGTATTTATTCTAAGTATTATAGAGGAGAAACAAAAATGTCACAGTACTATATAAATACACTATGTTACAACATATTAATCTCAAATATAATGCTTTACCCAATCATGCAACAGTCAAAGCACCCCTTACTAGATGGAAGTTCGAAATGATAGATATCTCTTTTAATTGCCATTTTCAAAGCACGGGCAAGGGCTTTAAAAATTCCTTCTATCTTATGATGTTCATTCTGTCCTTCCGCTTTGATGTTCAGATTCATCTTTGCAGCATCACTTAGTGACTTGAAGAAATGAAGGAACATTTCTGTCGGCATCTCCCCTATTTTCTCGCGTTTAAACTCCACATTCCACACCAGCCAGGGACGACCACCAAAGTCCAAACAAACCTGACAAAGACAATCATCCATCGGTAAAGCATAGCCATAACGTTCAATTCCACGCTTACTACCTAAAGCCTGGTAAATACATTCTCCTAATGCAATAGCAGTATCTTCGATCGTATGATGCTCGTCTACCTCCAGATCTCCTTTTACACGGATTGTCAAGTCCATGCCAGAATGTTTTCCAATCTGCTCAAGCATGTGATCGAAAAAGCCAAGACCGGTAAAAATGTCACAAGTTCCATTTCCATCAAGATTCAAAGCAACATAAATATCTGTTTCTTTTGTAGTACGACGTACTTCTGCTTTCCGCTCACCGGCAAACAAGTACTCGGCTATCCGATCCCAATCAGTAGTTGCAAGGGCACAGACTTCTTCCAACCCTTTTTCTTTGAGACTTTCTGTAGAATCCTGCAAATAAATGGCACGACACCCTAAATTTTTGGCAAGTTCCACATCCGTAGGACGATCGCCTATTACAAAACTTCCGGCAAGATCATATTCCGGGCTATCCAGATATTTGGTCAACATACCGGTACGCGGTTTACGGGTAGGAGCATTATCTTCTGGAAAACTTCGGTCAATCAGAATCTCGTCAAAAGTAATTCCCTCACCCTCCAACGTTTTTAACATCAGATTGTGAGCAGGCCAGAAGGTTTCCTCCGGAAAAGAAGAAGTACCCAGTCCATCCTGATTGGTGACCATTACAAATTCGAAATCGAGTTTACTGCGGATAAAGCCTAAATTACGGAATACTTTCGGATAGAATTCCAGCTTCTCCAATGAGTCGAGTTGGTAATCGATGGGCGGTTCGATAACCAACGTTCCGTCTCTGTCTATAAATAATACTTTCTTTTTCATAATTTATTCCTGGTATTTTTTAAGAGCAGCCAACAGAGTGTCATTTTCCACACGGGTACCAACGGTAACACGCAGACAGTTGCAACACAGTGAAACGGTGTGACGATTGCGCACAATGATACCTTCACCTACCAAATAATTATAGATTTTCACGGCATCCGTCACTTTTGCCAAAAAGAAATTCGCATCAGACGGGAACAGTTTAATGGTACATGGAAGTTTTTCAAATTCCGCTTCCAGATAATCACGCTCTTCCTTCAACGTTTTCACCCAACGTTCTATCTCATAGTATTTGTGCAACATGGAGATGGCTTGTTGCTGGGTAAGTTGATTGACGTTATAAGGGTATTTTATTTTACTGAGGATATCGATAATCTCTTTAGAAGCAAAAGCCATTCCCAAGCGAATTGCAGCACATCCCCAAGCCTTGGAGAATGTTTGGAATACGACAAGGTTGGGATATTTATCCAGCTCTTCGAGGAAAGACGGAGCCTGGGAAAAATCATTGTAAGCCTCATCCAACATCACCAATCCTTCAAATCGGTTCAGTATTTTTTCTATTTCAGAACGCAGCAAGTCGTTTCCCGTCGGGTTGTTGGGTGAACAAAGAAAAATAAGTTTGGTGTGTTCATCGGTAGCCGTCAATAACTTATCAGCAGAAAACTGAAAGTTATTATCCAGCAATACTTTCCGGTATTCCACATTATTCACATCGGCACACACCTGATACATACCGTAAGTCGGATCGATAGCTACTACATTATCTTTTCCCGGTTCGCAGAATGCACGAAAAACCAAGTCGATGGCTTCATCGCTACCGTTTCCAAGAAAAATATGCTCGGGGGATACTTTCTTGATTTTCGACAACATTGCTTTCAATTCACACTGCATCGGATCTGGATAACGGTTGTGAGGCGTATTGTACGGATTTTCGTTTGCATCCAGGAAAACAGAAGCGGTGACTCCTTTATATTCATCACGTGCCGAAGAGTAAGGCTTTAATTTCCAGATATTCGGCCGGGTTAGTTCTTGTAAGCGTTTCATATTCATTATTAAATTAGGGTTTTCAGACGGACAGTAACCGCATTTTTATGTGCATCCAGCTGTTCATTAGCCGCCATCTCCTCAATAGCGGGACCGATAGCTTTTATTCCTTCCGGGAGAATTTCCTGAAACGTAATCTTGCGGATAAAACTATCCAGACTGACGCCACTATATGCTTTGGCATAACCGTTGGTCGGCAAGGTGTGATTCGTTCCGGAAGCATAGTCGCCGGCACTCTCGGGAGTTAATGAACCTAAGAAGACAGAACCTGCATTTATCACACGTTCGGCCACTTCCATATAGTTTTCCGTTTCAATGATCAAATGTTCCGGTGCATAAGCATTGGTCAACTCTAATGCTTCATCAAGGTCTTTCACCAAAATAAGCTTACTGTTTTCCAATGATTTGGCTGCTATCTCACGACGGGGAAGTTTTGCCAACTGGCGTTCTACTTCCGCCATTACTTCCGTCTGAAGTTGCTCGGATGTTGTGATCAGCATAGACTGACTATCCACTCCATGTTCCGCCTGCGACAATAAGTCAGCTGCAACAAAAGTCGGATTGGCCGATACATCAGCCAATACCTCCACTTCGGAAGGACCTGCGGGCATATCAATAGCTACATCACGCAGACTCACCAACTGTTTGGCAGCTGTCACATATTGATTGCCGGGACCGAAAATTTTATAAACCTTAGGCACGCTTTCCGTTCCGTACGCCATAGCGGCGATGGCCTGTACGCCTCCCACCTTGAATATTTTGCTGACACCTGCCAGTTGCGCAGCAAGAAGGATAGCCGGATGAATATTTCCATTCTTATCGGGAGGCGTACAAAGTACGATTTCCTTGCATCCTGCGATTTTAGCCGGAACGGCAAGCATTAGGACTGTTGAGAAAAGAGGTGCCGTTCCTCCTGGAATATAAAGACCTACCTTCTCAATACCTACCGCCTTTTGCCAGCAAGTTACTCCTTTCATTGTTTCTACCTTCTTTCCAACGAAGCGTTGGGAAGCGTGGAAAGTTTCAATATTTTGTTTAGCTAAAGAAATGGCCACTTTCAAGTCATCACTTACCAATGCTCCGGCTGCCTGTATCTCTTTCGGACTTACAGCAAGGGCAGACAAGGTAACTTTATCAAAAGCGGCTTCATACTCCAACACGGCTTTATCACCTTCTGCCTTTACCTTATCTATAATAGAACGGACGGTATCAAAAAAGGCTCTCGGTATTGAGCGCCGGACGTTTCAGAAGTTCCGTCCACTGCTCCTTTGAGGGATATTTAATCAATTTCATGGTTCACCACAGATTACACTGATTTACACAGATTATTTATTTCAATCACATTATACGGTTTATCTCGATATATTACAAAATCATCTTTTCAATCGGCAGTACCAAAATACCTTCCGCTCCCAGTCCTTTCAGTTTTCCGATGATTTCCCAAAAACGTTTTTCATCAAGTACTGTATGAACAGAACACCAGCCTTCTTGTGCCAATGGCATCACTGTAGGACTCTTCATACCGGGTAATACGGCAATAATTTCTTCCAATTTATCTTTGGGGGCATTCATCAACACGTATTTCTTGTCTTCAGCTGTTTTCACAGCGTTCATACGGAACAGAAGTTCTTTGAGCACTTCTTTTTTCTCTTCGCTCATGTTCTTGTTGCCAATCAACAATGCTTCCGACTTCATTACAACTTCCACTTCTTTCAGGCGGTTGCTGACCAAAGTAGAACCTGAACTTACAATATCAAAAATTGCATCGGCCAATCCAATACCCGGAGATACTTCAACCGAACCGGTAATCACGTGAATCTCAGCATTCACCCCACTCTTTTCAAAAAGTTGCGAAGGATTACCGGATAAGAGGTAGCAATCTTCTTTCCTTCAAACCATGACAAACCGGGATATTCAATGTCCTTCGGCATAGCCAGGGACAGACGGCACTTGCTGAATCCCAGACGTTTAATGATTTCAGCATCTTCTTCTTTTTCCATAAACTCGTTCTCGCCGACAATTCCCAAATCAGCTACACCCGTAGCCACTGTTTGCGGGATATCGTCATCACGGAGGAAAAGTACCTCAATAGGAAAATTGGAAGATTGCACCAATAAGGTACGTTTCGTTGTGCTCAACTTGATATCCGACTCTTCTAAAAAGTGCCATTGTCTCTTCAAAAAAGACGTCCTTTGGCTTGTACTGCGATTCTTAACATGACTTTATCAATTATTATTTTATTAATTACAATTCGTTTTGAGTAAAATAAAAAAGGCTTACCGTATTCGGCAAGCCTTCGTTATCGTTTATATAAAGACATATACAATATCATCCATGCCCACCGAGTTATTCGTTAGGAAAATGATGATGATGTATAGCTGTATATTTCATATTTCTTTTATTAACTGCGACAAAAGTAAAGAATTTGTTTGATACTACCAAACATTTATCACAAAAAAACGAGTTTTCATTTCAAATTAAAGGTAATATTTCTTCCGGTTCTACATCACATTGAAGAAAATGCATCTCTTTTCTCGCTTTTTCCTGCGGGAATGTGAAATAGGTACAAACAGCTTCCGTACATACTTCGCCATCCTTATTATATAGCTTCGCTTCAATGATAACAATGTTCCGCTTTATTTCTTTGATGGATGCACGCAACACGACATGGGAGTCTTTCGTATCAATTGACTTCCGGTAACGCGTCTCCATTTTTGAAGTTACTCCTGTTGTTTGCAATTTACGGAGTACGACCCAAGCACAAATCTCATCCATGAGAACAGCCTGAATACCACCGTGCAAGGTATTGATCCATCCCTGATATTCGGACGAGGTTTCCAGATACTTACGATTTCCTCGCTGTCCTCGTAAAATTCCATTCTTACTCCAGCTTCATTATTGGGAGCACAACCGAAACAATTGTATCCCTCCAACCCTTTCCAGGGATTTATTATCTTCTTCATGGTCTCTCTTTTATTAGTTTCACTTCCCAAATATAATCAAAATATGAAAAAAGAAGGATGAATTTCATTTATTTACTTGCGAATACAACGGATAGCCAGCGCTTTTTTTTTATCAGTACCTGCTTTAGAAGATTCTATCAGGTTCGTATCACTTTTCAGATAAAATACAGTTTCGGCTATCTCTGAATTTGTTTCATCCAAAGTCCAGTATGCTAAATACTTACCTTCATAGTTTAACTGAAAAGTTCCCACATACATTCCCACAGGAATTCCATCAAAACCAGACCAATTAGTCGCAGGCTCTGCTGTATCTCCGGTGTTCAAGGGTAACCATGTACCGGACTTTAATAAGGAAGCATCTTCTTTCAAGTAAGTTTTTAGTATATTCCAATCCTCCCAAGTCGGAACACTCCAATGATTCGGCAGAATATTACCGGATAATGCGACACTAGCAGTATAGAAATAATATGTTGCATTCGCTTCGGATTGTAGGTATCCGACTGCACCATCTGTCACTGCATCCAATTTAGGGATTTCATTACCATCTATATAGAAAGAGGCTTTCAAATTGTCACGCATCCAATATTGGGTTCCGATTTTCACCAACGGATAATTATGGATCATCCCTCCACGTACATCACGAGCAACATCCTCCAATGCCAAGACTTGTAATACATCATCCCCCATAGCTACCGATAAAGAGACTTCCCCATTCGCCATCACATAAATATTATTTCGAGCCGGTAAAGTTCCCGGTGTATAATTCAAGGAGTGGTTTTCCGTATCCCATACGACATTTCCGCCATGCACTTTGCCGGTTTTCCCTAACAATTGTGCTACAAGCCCTCGAGATAAATCAGCCGTTCCATCTTCTTTCATCGGATAGACTACGATTGCTTGCGAAGAAAAATCCGGAGTTACCAGATACTCCTTACAAATCTCAGCCATTTGTTTTCCTTTATTCAGCACTTTACAAATGTTTGAGTTCTCGAAAGTTAACTTTGACACATCTATATATTTATGAAGAGTCTCTGATCCTGTATGATCTACTTCAGTTCCCTCCCAATCATTGATTTCTCCATTGAGCTTGCTCATGAGGATATCTTCTGCTGCTACAAAGTTATTTCCAGTTCTCTTTGTTTGCCTTCCTGAAGTTTCAAAGTAGAGGGCAACAAGCAAGTGTATGGTTTTCCGTTAGCCTCCAATGTTATATATTGGTATCCTACTGTCGCTTCCTGAGGTATCAAAATCAGGTCTTTACCTACTAGCCTTTCATCGACTATCTCCCACTCACCGGTAGGAATGATATCTTTCTCATCTGTAAAGGAGGAATAAGATTTCTTCTGAAAGTCATAAATGCTTTTTGTGTAAAAGCCGGAAACAGAAAGTTTAGGATTGGCCGTCAACATACTTTCCACGTCTTCTCCCTCTCCAGATACTAAAGCTATCTTTAAGCGGAAAAATTTATGATTGTAAGTCAAGGCTATAGCCTCTTGAGTCGCCAGTACATCTTCTTTAGTAGCAACCAGAAAATCAGAATGAGAATAGTTCGCCGGAATATTTTGCTCTGTTTCAATAGATACCGGCATCTTGCTTTCTCCCATAGCTACTCCTTCTTCCCGATATGGATAATAACTGATTAAATTCAGCGTCACACCATCATCCGGATAATACACCGATTCATCAGCTATAAACTCTCCATCGGCCGAACGAACAAAATGAAGATTATCTGCATAACGTTCTTCCTGTATGGTAGTAGAAACCGGCTAATGCGAACAGTCCCACTTCATCTCCTTTCTCAAAGGTGTTATTTGCCACACGCGTATTGGCAACTTCATGAATATCAGCTATAATTTTCAATGGAATATTTCCATCATTAACTACCACACCTGCTTCTTCCTCCTCCGAAATGTGATTTACACAAGCTGCAAGCAAAATAGAGAAAAGAACGAGAAAACCTACACATCTCTGCAGGTTATAAAATACTTTCATCTTAATATCTTTATTTATTTCCAAATAGAAATCTTTGATTGGACAGAAGAATAGCATAAGAGGAAGTATTCGCTTTCAGTTATGAGATTCCACACAACACGTCTGTTGTACTGAGGAATCATCAATTTCAAGATATCATTTTGATGTATTGGCGGCAAATATATATAATAAAAAGGACGTGAAGTATTATTTTACTAGTATTTTTTCACATCTATATGTAATACACCAATAATCAATCAGTTATAAATCAGCTATTAAAATCATAGAAATTCATTCCCACATTATTATATTAGAAATTCACTAGTTTACGATAGTAGAACTAGCAATTTTAAAAAGAATAGCCTACTTCTATTCCGGCAATATGTTTTCCTTTTGAAGGTTCATACTGATAACAATAAAAAACATCCAACGACCAGCGTTTAGCCAAATTTAGTTCTACTCCCGGACGATAACGCATGCGAGCCGCTCTCCAAAAAAAAGGTGCATCATCCAGACTTTGGTAAAGTTCAACAGAAAAGTAAGGGGAAACAATTCCTTTTGTAGGTGCATAAGATAACTTCAAACGAGAACGCAAACGAGTTTCTACATCACCACTATCGAAAGTTTGTTGGAATCTTTCCCGTAAGGAAACTTTCAACCACTGATAGCGAAAACTTGCCGTAGCACTTAAATGATAGCGATGCCTGAATTTCCAGCCCGAATCCCCTAAATCACGCAGATGAGTCTCATAAGCAACTCCCAATTTCAAAAAGGAATATGCCCGATAGTCGCCTCCGACAGTAAGTCCCCAACGATCCCACTTGTTCAGATCGTCCTTTGTACGTAGCTCCACATCACCGGAAACAGAAAACTGGGAATCAATTTTATGATTTATTTTAAATTTTGTCCAAGTTGTGAAATCATCATCTTGTGCATAAACAGAAGAAACGACACCCAACAATAGCATTAATAGCCAAATTTTTGTATTTAATAATATTCTACTCATTGATTATCGGGTTAAAGTGGCAAAGATAGTAATTTATTCTACGCAAAGAAAAAACATGATACTGAAAAGATACTGAAAAGATTATATTCGTCTTCTGCCTAAATTCTCATTTGCATATTATATCTTAAAAAAAGAACGTGCGATCAAGGATTTTATATCGGAAAATTCGTTCAAGAATTACGCACAGGTGATTATGAATCTTTCCTCACCCGTCTTGAAGCTTTCTTTGCCTATATTCCATACGAATTGAATGACCAGACCGAAAGTCATTATCAAGTTATCTTCTATCTTGTATCCAAACCTCTGTGTTTGATTTCAAATTAAATGGAACTGCGAAAAAATATTAAAATAGATTGACGAAAAAGGATATCTGATTCCTTATCAGAAAGACCATCGGAAAGTATGAAGATAGGTGTGGAATTTACACAATATCAATCGTTGGCTGGTAGAGACGAAATAAAACATAAGCATACGACTTGTTCAACGGTTTTCCCTGATTATCCAGCAATACATAGAAGGGCTGTGCATTGGCACCAAACTTGACACGCTGCAGATAACTCCACTTATCACCTACCGTACGCAAAGTGCGTTCTGTACCATTTTCTATGACTTCACCGGTTCAGTAAGCGGAGTTTTATCATCTACATATAAAGAGATGAGCACATAATCCTTATTAATAATATCACTCACCTTTGAATCTGTCCATACAGCAGCTTCCATCTTACGGCAATTTACACAACCGTGTCCTGTAAAGTCAATCATAACCGGCTTACCTATGCCTGCGGGCATATTCCATACCCAAATCCTAATCCTCGAACTTTGGATGCACCTCATTGGCATAAAGTTAAAATCCTGGGTATTCATAGGCGGTGCGAAAGCACTTACCGCCTTCAAGGGTGCTCCCCACAAGCCGGGAACCATATATACCGCAAATGCCAAAGAAATAAGCGCCATAAAAAAACGGGCAACTCCTACTTTATCATCATCATCGTCGTGAGGGAATTTGACCTTACCCAGCAAATAGAAGCCTAGCAAAGCGAAAATCACAATCCACAAAGCAAGGAATGTCTCACGATCAAGAATTCTCCATCCATAAGCCAAATCGGCAACAGACAGGAATTTAAAGCAAAAGCTAATTCCAAGGAAACCTAATGTCACTTTAATCACATTCATCCAACCTCCCGATTTAGGCATTGACTTCAGCCAAGATGGAAATAAAGCGAAAAAAGTAAATGGCAACGCCAAAGCAATGGCGAAGCCCAGCATTCCAATCGCGGGAGCTACTATACTACCTGTTGTGGAAACCTGTACCAACAAAAATCCGATAATAGGACCTGTACAAGAAAAAGACACCAGCGAAATGTAAATGCCATTAGAAAAATACTCAGTAACCCGTAGTCGATTCAGCTTTACTATCTACCGCATTTCCCCACTTCGAAGGCACTGTCAATCTCAAATGCTCCGAAGAACGAAGCGGCAAACACTACCAACATCAAGAAGAAGAGAATATTGAAAATTGCATTAGTAGATAAGGCATTCAACGCACTGGCACCGAAGATCAGTGTAATAGCCAAGCCTAATGCCACATAAATCACGACAATGGAAGCACCGTACGTCCACGCGTCACGAATACCTTTCTTTTTATCTTTGGTGCGTTTCAGAAAGAAACTGACCGTCATAGGAATAATCGGCCATACACAAGGAGTAAACAAAGCTAATAGTCCGCCTAGGAAACCTGTCACGAATATATAAATCCAAGACATATCTTTCTGTCCATGTCCTCACCCAACGCTTGCAGTTCACTAATGACCGGCTTCCAAAGCTCACTGGATGCAACAGCAGGCTGGATACCTGTAGACGCATCCACCGGAGTAGCGGGAAGCAGTTCGGTCATGGCAACCGTATCTTTTGAAACAGCTAAATCTGTCTCTGTCTTGTCTGCTTTATCCTCTTTAACCGATTTGTCCTCTTTAGCCGCCACCGTATTAGCCCTCAGCTTTCCGGCAAACTTGAAAGGAACCTGTGTCGGAGGCAGGCAACTTTCATCATTACAAGCTCCATATTCCAGATACCCATCTATCGCATAAGCCCCTCCTGTGAACTTCACCTTTTGGATAAACTTAGCCGTGTTTTCGAAATAGCGTACTTTCATCTCGAACAACTTGTCGAAAGCAGCTATCTCCTTACCTACCGGTTTCAACTTTCCTATCGGTTCAATCCCCGATTTGCTATCGACGTTGAATGTGGCGGAAATAGGTCCTCCGTCCCCAAGCTCAGTAGAATATACATGCCACCCCTTGTCAATGGTTGCAGTAAATACAATCTCCGCTTCCGTATCGGAAAGAGATTTCAACTCCGTTTTAAATTTCACAGGATCCTGTATCTGCGCTTGCAACACATAGACCAACAAAGCAGAAAAAAAAGCATTCTTTAAAAAGAAAATAGCTTTTTTCATTCTTTTATTATTAAAGGGGGTTATAACTCATAATCCACGCACGCACGGCTTTCCTTTGTTTCAGCCAGAATCTTACCGGCCGCAACATGTTCCGGATGCGTTGCATAGTATCTCACATCTTCTAAAGTATCAAACTCACTGTAAAGCGCGATGTTCCAAGTCTCACCCGGATTTATATTCAATCCGACTTCTATTTTACGGATTACAGAGATTTTAGCGGGAAGTGCTTCTATCGCTTCCTTAACTTTAGTCATGACTGCCAGCTTCTCTTCAGCGGGAACATCGTCTTTTAACTTAAATAATACAATGTGTTTTACCATTACCGTTGCTATTTTAATGAATTGTTTCTATATTTGTCTTCTATATACTGTATAAACAATGCAAATTTACTCCATTTAGTTTAAATATATACTTAAAGAGATGTTAATAATAGGCATAGCAGGCGGAACAGGTTCCGGAAAGACCACCGTTGTACGGAAAATCATAGAAAGTCTCCCCACAGGAGAAGTGGTGTTACTACCTCAGGACTCATACTACAAAGACAGCAGCCATGTGCCAGTAGAAGAACGTCAGAATATCAATTTCGACCACCCGGACGCTTTCGAATGGAGTTTGCTATCTAAGCATATCATGCTGTTGAAAGAAGGGAAAAGCATTGAACAGCCTACCTATTCTTATCTTACATGTACACGGCAGCCCGAAACAATCCACATCGAGCCTCGGGAAGTCATTATCATTGAAGGCATCCTTGCCCTATGTGACAAGAAGCTGCGCAACATGATGGACCTTAAAATATTTGTAGACGCTGATCCTGACGAACGACTGATACGTGTTATCCAAAGAGACGTGATTGAACGAGGACGTACTGCCGAAGCGGTCATGGAACGTTATACGCGGGTTCTGAAACCTATGCATCTGCAATTTATAGAGCCTTGCAAGCGATATGCCGATCTTATCGTACCGGAAGGCGGAAACAATCAGGTAGCAATCGATATTCTCACAATGTATATCAAGAAGCACCTCAAGAATTAAAAATTGAAAATTAAAGAATGGGCGTTAGGACACTGATTATTCCTTTATTCCTTGTATTATTCTGTTGCGTGTTCGGATGTAAGAACACGCGACCCAATCCTGTAAGCGAGAACGCATACGACCTTCCGCAGATAAAAGACAGCGGTGAACTCGTTGTACTGACGCTATACAGTTCTACTTCCTATTTTATTTATCGCGGCCAGGAAATGGGATTTCAATACGAACTTAGCGGTCAGTTTGCCAAAAGTCTGGGATTAAAACTTAGAATCGAAGTAGCTAACAGTGTCGATGAACTGATCCGGAAATTACTGGCAGGCGAAGGAGACATGATTGCCTACAATCTACCCGTAACAAAGGAATGGAAAGACAGCCTTATCTATTGCGGTGAGGATATCATCACCCATCAGGTTATTGTGCAACAGGGAAAAGGAAAACAAAAACCGTTGAAAGATGTAACGGAACTGATAGGGAAAGATATCTATGTAAAGCCCGGAAAGTATTACGACCGTCTTGTTAACCTGAACAACGAATTGGGAGGCGGCATTCAAATCCAGAAGGTAACCAATGACAGTATCACTACCGAAGACCTGATCACACAAGTAGCACAAGGCAAGATTCCATACACGGTAGCCGACAACGATTTGGCCAAGCTTAATAAAACGTATTATCCCAACTTAAATATTGACTTGTCTATCAGTTTTGACCAACGTTCATCATGGGCTGTGAGAAAAGACTGTCCCGAGCTGGCGGCAGCAGCCACCAAATGGCATGAGGAAAATATGACCTCTCCTGCCTATACAGCCAGTATGAAACGCTACTTCGAGAATAGCAAAATGATGCCCCATTCTCCTATCCTTTCACTAAGAGAGGGAAGATATCGCACTATGATGATTTATTCAAGAAGTACTCCAAAGATATCGGTTGGGATTGGCGTATGCTTGCTTCATTGGCTTACACGGAATCCAATTTCGATACCACAGCCGTGTCTTGGGCCGGAGCAAAAGGGCTGATGCAATTAATGCCCGCTACCGCACGGGCTATGGGAGTTCCGCCCGGGAAGGAACAGAATCCGGAAGAAAGCGTCAAAGCGGCAGTCAAATATATCGCAGCTACCGACCGTAGTCTCAGCATGATTCCCGATAAGCAGGAACGTCTCAATTTTATCCTGGCTTCCTACAATGCCGGATTAGGACATATTTATGATGCGATGGCACTGGCCGAGAAATACGGTAAGAACAAACTGGTATGGAAAGACAATGTAGAAAACTTCATCTTGCTCAAGAGCAATGAAGAGTACTTCACCGACCCGATCTGTAAAAACGGATATTTTCGTGGCATAGAAACTTATAATTTTGTCCGTGACATCCTGTCGCGCTATGAATCCTACAAAAAGAAAATCAAAGCGTAATACTTATTTCTTATAGGTCATCATGCTGACTCCGATAATAGCCAACACAGACAGAGGCAACGCAAACAATATCGGATCTATGATCGAAAAAGGATAGGTGGAGATCAGCACATCCCTGCCAAACAGCGCCTTACAGATACCCAATACAGAAATAGGCGGGCAGGAAAGCAGCGGCACAGATTCCCATGAAGATAGAAGTGCCACGTGCTATGATGTCATGCGGAAGCATATAACAAATAATATAACCGACCAAGATAGAAAACAGTACCCCAAGACGAATAACGTTAGTCAACTTATCACGCGAACGAGGCTTGTAAGTACCATAAATATCGGAACCAACCGAAGCCCCCATCGTATGGAATTGTGAACTGAGCGTAGACATACTCCGTTGCTACCGCACCCTCCGTCTTCAAAAAAGAATAGATTGCTCAATGCGCCGGCATGATAGATAGCTCCTACGGTTATTATCAAGAAAAAACAACCGATGAACACCCCGCGATTCAACTGCTTGCTGCTCTCCACAGTCATAAAACGAACCACCAGCTGAGGTTGTGCAAGACAACCGATTCCCACTCCCAGAATAAGGGAAGTAACCAATGAATACCATTGCGGAGAACCGGTCACTGGCATTGCCGTCCACCTTTGATGTCCCAATACCCTGAACTTTTCCGGAACTAACGGAGCAATTGCCGTCAATTCCTTATTGGCTTCGGTAAAGTACTCACGTTCAGTTTTACCCCCATGCGTCGGGTACGCAAACCGAAAAAGATAAAGGCAATGACAACTCCGATAAACATATTGAGGAAACACAGCCATTGGATTCCCATTCCGAAAGCAGCAGCCACTCCCCGAAACCAACGATAGCGGACACCGAAATGAAAGTAGCCCCATAGGAAAGTGCCATAACGATAGGATTCATCTGACGGCCACCTACCAGATAATCGCTGGCGGACGTCGTTTTCTTATATCCCAAAAAGCCGAGGTAGGCCAGTGACAGCAGATAAGCTACCACAATTAGTCCAAGAGTAAATGTATTCATCGGGTTTCGTCTTTTTCGTCGTCCTTATTCCAATATTCCAGCCCGAACCAGGCCGCAAACGCCACGCATACCACTGAAAGCAGGTACGGCAAAATGATAAAAGGGTCGTCTATTCCAAACATTTACGTATTAGATATGAATTAATCAGAACGCAAATGTAAGGAATTTATCGAAAAGACAAAACTTTTGCTTACTAATACTGATTATAACGTATCTTTTTTCTTATACAGAATGCTAAAACAGATTCAACCGGTTCTTCTGGGCCTCTTCCAATGAGACGGTTTCACGACGCAGCAAACCACTCTTTTCACGAAGCGCTCTATATTCCGTTTCCAACTCATTTACCAATTCGGCTTTCGCCTGTGGATTCAACAATCTGGCGGCAACGCCCGCATTCTGGGAAGCGTCTTTCAAATGCACTACCGGAGCATGATAGACAGGAGCTATTTTTAATGCTGTGTGCATCTTCGACGTGGTGGCTCCACCAATCAAAAGAGGAATATCCAATCCCGCTTTCTCAAGTTCACCTGCCACATGAGCCATTTCTTCGAGAGACGGCGTAATCAGCCCACTCAATCCGATCATATCCACTTTCTCTTCAATAGCCCGCTGCACAATGGTTTCGGCTGGGACCATCACTCCTAGGTCAACAATATCATAGCCGTTGCACGCCATTACTACGGCAACTATATTCTTTCCAATATCATGCACGTCGCCTTTCACGGTTGCCAATAATATCTTTCCGGCAGAGGTCGTTCCATCCGTCTTTTCCGATTCGATGATAGGTTGCAAGATGGCACCGGCCTTTTTCATGGTACGCGCAGTCTTTACAACCTGAGGAAGAAACATTTTACCCGCCCCGAAAAGTTCACCGACATAATTCATTCCATCCATCAACGGACCTTCAATCACATCGACCGCTTTATTATAGAGTGGCAAAGCCTCCGCCAAATCCTGTTCGAGATAATCTCCGATGCCTTTTGTCAAAGCATACTTCAAACGTTCTTGAACAGATTCTTCTCTCCATGCATCCTGCTTGACAGCTGTCTGTCCGGTTGTTCCGTTCATGGTCGCTTTCAAAGACTCCGCCAACTCAATAAGACGTTCGGCTGCATCCGGACGACGGTTCAACACGACATCCTCAATCTTCTCCAGTACGTCCGTCGGGATGTCGCTATACAGAACAGAGGTTCCCGGATTCACAATGCCCATATCCATTCCCTGCTGAATAGCATGATAAAGGAATACCGCATGCATTGCTTCACGAATATAATTATTACCCCGAAAGGAAAATGAAAGATTACTGACTCCACCGCTGACATGGGCACCGGGAAGATTCCGTTTAATCCATCCGGTAGCTTCGATAAAATCTACCGCGTAATTATTGTGCTCTTCAATCCCTGTAGCTACGGCAAGCACGTTGGGGTCAAAGATAATATCATGCGGATTGAACCCCACCTTATCTACTAAAAGGTGGTAAGCACGTTGGCAAACCTCTATCTTACGGGCGGCAGTATCCGCCTGTCCTTTCTCATCGAAAGCCATTACTACGGCAGCAGCGCCATACTGTTTGACAATCCGGGCATGTTCAAGAAAGACTTCTTCCCCCTCTTTCAAAGATATGGAGTTGACAACCGATTTACCTTGAAGGCATTTCAATCCGGCTTCTATTACCTCCCACTTAGAAGAGTCAATCATTACCGGAACACGGGCTATTTCCGGTTCGGACATGATAAGATTCAGGAAAGTAGTCATCTCTGTCTTTGCGTCCAACAGTCCGTCATCCATATTGACGTCGACCACTAAAGCACCGTCCTCCACTTGTTGGCGGGCGATAGAAAGAGCCTCATCGTATTTCTTTTCATTAATGAGCCGGAGGAATTTGCGTGAGCCTGCCACGTTGCAACGTTCGCCGACATTCACAAAGTTTATTTCCGGCTTCACCTCCAACAGTTCAAGTCCGGAGAGCCACATACAATCCGGCTTGGCAACAGGAATATGGGGTTTTGCACCTTCCACCAAAGCCGGATACTCGGCTATGTAAGCATCGGTTGTTCCACAACAGCCCCCGATAATATTGACCAATCCTTCGTGAATATATTCTTTCACCTCATGGGCCATGTCCGCAGGAGTCTGATCATATTTGCCCAGACTATTCGGCAGACCGGCGTTCGGATAAGCACTAATATAGTAAGGTGCACGTGCCGCCAATTGTTCCAGAAAAGGTTTCAGCTGGCGGGCACCGAACGAACAGTTCAAACCGACGGAAAAGATGTCGGCATGTTGAACAGAAGCAAGAAACGCATCCAACGTCTGTCCGGATAAGGTTCTTCCACCGATATCGGATACGGTCACCGACAACATAACGGGTACTTTGACACCTGTTGCTTTCATTGCTTGTTCGGCTGCAAAAATAGCAGCTTTAGCATTCAACGTATCAAATATGGTTTCAATCAGGATAGCGTCTACTCCCCTTCAAGCATAGCCTCCATCTGTTGCTGATAGGATGCAGCCAGTTCGTCGTAACTCAAAGCACGATAAGCCGGATTGTTCACGTCCGGGCTCATAGAGCAGGTTTTATTGGTAGGGCCGACAGAGCCGGCTACAAAACGCGGTTTTTCGGGATTCTTCGCTGTATACTCGTCGGCTAGTTCGCGGGCAAGTTTTACTGCGGCAAGGTTCATTTCACGCACGTATTCCTCCACGTGATAATCAGCCATAGAAACAGTGGTCGAACTGAATGTATTGGTTTCGATAATGTCCGCACCCGCCGCAAGATACTTACGGTGAATATCCTGAATCACATCCGGGCGTGTCAGACACAACAGGTCATTGTTTCCTTTCAATTGTCCGGGAATATGAGCAAACCGCTCACCACGAAAATCTTCTTCCTTGAGGTTATATTGTTGAATCATTGTACCCATTGCTCCATCTAGGATAAGGATGCGTTCGGATACAATCTGAGAAATTGTCTTTTTCATTTATCCTATCATGTCATCGTTTGAACATTCTTGCCATATCCCTGCGGTCGTCTTTCTCTTTGATCGATTCTCGTTTATCGTATTCTTTCTTACCCTTCGCCAAGGCAACTACGAGTTTCGCCAACCCTTTCTCATTGATAAACAAACGCACGGGAACAATCGTAAAGCCGGGATTCTTCATTTCCCTTTGGAGTTTTTCCAATTCTTTTTTTGTTAAGCAACAACTTTCTGTCTCTACGAGCCGTATGATTATTGTACGAACCATAGAAGTACTCGGCAATATGCATATTCTTTACCCATAATTCGCCTTTCGCAAAATAACAAAACGTATCCACCAGACTTGCTTTTCCTAAACGAATGGATTTAATTTCCGTGCCTGTCAACACAATACCTGCCGTATAGGTATCTATCAGTTCGTAATCAAACGTAGCCCGTTTATTTTTTATATTTACAGAGGGTTGTTTCATCTTCACATTTAATTAAGTATGGCTGTCAGTTTATTGAAAACAATCTGAATCACCGTCGGACATAGTATTAACAACGCAGATGAGAAAAGGGTGTATCTCAATCGCAATTTTTCTTCTACGCCCATCAATGCGGGAACTCCTTCCCATACCACATATACGATGTAGAATTGCAGCAGCCAAGCAATAATTCTAAAATCAGGTAATAGTCCGGTTACAATCTGGAGCAGGAATGGTACAACAAGCGCATATCCTGCAAACTGTTGCGCCAATGGTATATCACTATGCATACCAAACATTCGCGTCCCCATCTCATTTATGGCGTATGCTGCCAGAAAATAGCCTCCGAACAGGGCTACCGCTACGGCACAACAATTGGTCATAGCTATCTGGAAACTTTGCGGACCTCCCCATCCATTCGTCAGTAACGAACCAATGAATACGGACAGACCGCATAAACCAATCATAGGATAGACAAAAGCTATATATACTTTTCGCCTATCCTCTTCCATAGAAATTTCCTCCCAGGCCTTGGCCGGAGAGGAAATCAATTTCATTGCTATGTTAAATAGTTCTTTGTAGTTCAATGTTATTCAGTAGTATAAGTATTACCTCGTTCGTACCATCTATCGCCCCTTCCAAAGAGCCGCCAGTAGATGTATTAAGTTTCGTCTTTATTTTTATAGTAGTAGGTACTGTTCTTCCGATTTTTCACTAAAAGCTGTTATAGCTGCAGTCAAATCGTACACTTTATAGCCTTCCGCCCACCTGTCACGAGTAACTTTTTCCTCACCTTCTGCGTCACTAATTTTATGATTAAGTGTCAATTCAAATGTTTTCGCACCACTTTAATGTTAGTAACATCATACGTTAAAACAAAAGAGTGCTTATTCAATTCTTCTTTTTGCTTATCAGTATTTTCTTCTACTTTTACCCAATAGCCAAAGGGAACCAGCAATTTTTTATTATAAAGTAAAAAAAGACTTTTGGAAATAAAGATGTACCCAAAGAATAAACAATGCTGCATCAGCCTCGTAATCCGCAGAGTTTGCCACCGATCCTCGTCATCATCAGCATCAATTGCTACCGGAGCACTCCTTGATAGAGTGTCACAGTTATTGAAGCTGCAGAAACAGATTGTTCCTCTGTATTAAATTGATAATAAAACATATACGTTTTCCCATACTTTAAGTCAAGCAAGGTCGCATCTTTTACAACTAATTTCTGATTGTTTGAGACTGCGAAAGTAGCAGGATATGTACTAACACATTCAGCTACAGCCAACCCTGTATAACACTGGATTATTTTCTCCATTCATACAAGAAGTCACCGACACACTCATCACCACAGCCATCAAAGCTACTAATAAAAATTTCATCTGTTTCATAAACATATTTTTTAGATTTTGCAAAGATATAAATTCTGATTCACAATTAATAAATGCAGATACTTAAAAAATACTGCATTCATCATTTTATTATTTTTGCAAAAAGGTCTAAATGGTCATCCACATAACTTGCGACCGATGCCGTAACCTGTTCCTCCATCTCCAAATAAGCCTCTTCCAACTCATCAAAAGCCTCATACTGCTCGTACATAGCCATAAATTCATCATCCGTCCGTTCCTTCTCCAGGTCTTTTCGGTTGACATCATATATTTTTTTTGCTTTATAGACCAATTTCGACAACTCATCCGCTCCCCATGAACGCATTACTTTAGCAAACGGATTATCAAAAATATATCCGCCATAGCCATTCTGAATCAACTGACAAAATCCGCCAACCATTATCTCGTCACGAAAAATCTGATAAGCGAGTAAAGAATGTTGTTCCCCGTTAACAAAGACATAGTTTCGGCAGTCAGTTCACCACCAATCACCTCCTTATATTTATCGGTAAACACTTGGATGAATTCATCCATTCCCTCACCCGCAGCTTTTTGCAAAGCGGACTCCATTACTTCTATCATAGTTCTTTCCAAATAAATGATGTGCAAAGCTACGAATTTCATCCTATATCCAAGTACGAAAAACATAAATAAATTTGCAGCCCTACGAATTATAAGCTAATATCTACATAAGGTTTTAAAACGCCAGTTTTATTGTCATTTGTCATTTTCACGAGTTAATCAACTGATAATAAGAAAGATAAAAATGACAATAGACACTGACAATAGGATGACAATAAAGTGACAAACGAACTATATTATCACTTTCAACGTTCACCACATCAAACTATCATATTGAAAATCAATCAATTCAGTAAAAAGTCATCTTTTATCCGTTTATTCTAAGAATTGCACTTTTCTCCACCAAAACTTCAATTTCGGCTCACAAATGATCATACTTAGACCATTTAACAAATATATCCTGCTATTCTCTTCCGAAAATCGACACGTTCATCACCTTTATTTATTACCAGATAAGTCTCACTCCAGCATAGACAAAGTTGCTTTCAACTGATAATTAATTTACTTCGATTGCATACAAACTATAAACGAAAGTTCCGTTTATAAAAACAAAGGCTTTGATTATACAAATGAAGATTGCGTTTATAAAAACGAAGCCTTCGTTTATAGTTTAGCAGTAGTCTAAAGCAACTTAGAGATTAAGTAAAAAGAACTTTACGATAAGAAGAAAACAAGTTTACCCTTAATAGACAATGTCAATAATAGCAGTAGTTCGGCAAATGCAATCCCGACTTTACAAACTGAGAAAACATAAAGGGATTTATCTCTTTTCACAAAAAGTAATAAAAGGCGGTTTGCAGAAACAAATAAATCGACTACCTTTGTGGGCGATTTAGAGAATCGTGACTACGTATTTTTAATTATATCACTTAAAAAAGAGCTAATTATGACTTATTCACACGAAGTGGAACACATGTGTGTTGTGAAGAAGGGTCCTAACCACGGACCGGCTCCCATACCCGAAGAAGGCAAATGGGTAAAATCTAAAGAAATCGTTGATATTTCAGGTTTGACACACGGTATCGGTTGGTGCGCTCCTCAACAAGGTGCTTGTAAACTGACACTGAACGTTAAAGAAGGTATTATCCAGGAAGCCTTGATCGAGACAATCGGTTGCTCTGGTATGACTCACTCAGCTGCTATGGCTGCTGAAATCCTTCCGGGTAAAACAGTTCTTGAAGCATTAAACACTGACCTTGTTTGCGACGCTATCAACACTGCTATGCGCGAACTGTTCCTGCAAATCGTTTACGGACGTACCCAATCAGCTTTCTCTGAAGGTGGTTTGATCATCGGTGCAGGTCTGGAAGACTTGGGTAAAGGTCTGCGTAGCCAGGTAGGTACTCTTTATGGTACTTTGGCTAAAGGTCCTCGTTACCTTGAAATGGCAGAAGGTTATATCAAACAAATCTTCTTGGACAAGAACGACGAAATCTGCGGATACGAATTCGTACACATGGGTAAGTTCATGGACGAAATCAAGAAAGGTACTGATGCTAACGAAGCTTTGAAGAAAGTTACAGGTACTTATGGACGCGTAACAGCAGAACAGGGTGCAGTTAAATCTATTGATCCACGTCACGAATAATATAAGGAGGAAAGAAACTATGATTAGAGAAGTAAAATTCGAAAGCCAAGACCGTCGTATGAAAGGCATTATCGAAGCCTTGAACGCTAACGGCATCAAAGACATCGAAGAAGCTAATGCTATCTGCGAAGCTGCCGGACTTGATCCTTATAAAACGTGTGAAGAAACTCAGCCTATCTGCTTTGAAAATGCAAAATGGGCTTATGTAGTAGGTACTGCTATCGCTCTTAAGAAGAACTGCACAAATGCTGCTGAAGCTGCTGAAGCTATCGGTATCGGTCTGCAAGCATTCTGTATTCCGGGTTCTGTAGCCGACGACCGTAAGGTTGGTATCGGTCATGGTAATCTGGCTGCCATGTTGCTGCGCGAAGAAACTAAATGTTTCGCTTTCCTGGCAGGTCACGAATCTTTCGCTGCTGCTGAAGGTGCTATCAAAATCGCTGCAAAAGCAGACAAAGTACGTAAAGAACCGTTGCGTTGCATCCTGAACGGTCTTGGAAAAGACGCTGCTCAGATCATCTCTCGTATCAACGGCTTTACTTATGTTCAAACTCAATTCGATTACTTTACTGGTGAACTGAAAGTTGTTCGCGAAATCGCTTACTCTGACGGTCCTCGTGCAAAAGTAAAATGCTATGGTGCTGATGACGTTCGTGAAGGTGTAGCTATCATGTGGAAAGAAGGTGTAGACGTATCTATCACTGGTAACTCTACTAACCCGACTCGTTTCCAACACCCGGTTGCCGGTACTTACAAGAAAGAACGTGTATTGGCTGGTAAGCCATATTTCTCAGTTGCTTCCGGTGGTGGTACAGGCCGTACTCTTCACCCCGATAACATGGCTGCCGGACCAGCTTCATACGGCATGACAGACACAATGGGCCGTATGCACTCAGATGCTCAGTTCGCTGGTTCTTCATCAGTTCCTGCTCACGTAGAAATGATGGGATTCCTCGGAATTGGTAACAACCCGATGGTAGGTTGTACAGTGGCTTGTGCTGTTGATGTAGCTCAGGCTTTGAGCAAGTAATTTAATAAATTGCTATATACTAAATCCCTGTAACTGATAAGGTTATGGGGATTTATTGTTTATATACCTATAATGCTTACTTCTATTTCAATTCTAACAAACGGTCACAAATTTTGGCATATCATCCTAATATATTGGAAACGCTACGAAGATCAGTTTTAGAATTAACTAATTATATTTTGTAAGTACGCAAATAAATGCAATTTATCAACCGAATTTTGTTGGATAGAAACAAAACAACTACATTTGCACAAACTCATAATCACGTTATTAAACTTAATAGCCTTAAATATGCAGGTGAAGACTTATAAACATGGGAATACTACATTTATCAGTTGAACTAGCACTTGATTTGATTGCCCTTATATCGGGGATTATTCTTATCATTCGTGCCAAAGACAATTATCCTCAATTATATTGGGGAGTCATAGCAGTCGGTATAGGCATTATGTTTTCATGGGAAAATATCGGATGGCTGACAATTGTCACGGACACCCCGGAATATGACTTCACAGAATTGCTCAACATTGAGAAAATGCTCAAATGGTATGCTTTAGCAAATATTGTAGCCCTGTTCCCTATCGCTTCCTTATCACCGGGATATCTGAACCATTTCAGAATATTCACCTTCTTATTGCCTCCTATCATTACCATAACGGTAGGAATCTGCTATCTGTACTTCAATGGCAACATAACGGCTATCCATTCACTAAATGAAATAATGCCCAATATCGGTAATATGGATGTCAAACTCAGAATCAGTATATTCCTGCTTTCTGTCATCACTCCTCTCTTTATTCTCATTTATGTCACCAGCCGTGTTAAGACACATCGTAAGATGAATAGAAACATGTATCTATTCATGGGATTCTTATTCCTATTTCTTGGTATATACATCCTATTCACATTAAGCATTAATGAGTTTATCTTCAATTTATTCGGTATTACAGCAATCGTTTTTACTGTTTTATTTTCAATGCTATATTTACGATATGAGAATCCGTTTTCAGACCATATCAGTATGGTGTATAATACAGAAGAAGAAAATCCTGAAGAAATGAGAAACTCATTTCAGCCACTCACACTCTTCACCACAATCGAGAGTTATTTAAAGAAAGAACATCCTTACACAGATCAGAAATACAGTATATAAAAGATTTGGCAGAAGCCTTAAATGACAAAGAACGCAATATTTCGGATGCAATCAAAAGTCAGGGATTTACAGGTTTCCGTGAATATATTAATTATATCCGACTAGAGCATTTCAAACAACTAATCGCCCAAAATCCGAAAAAGAATGTGAAAGAGTTGATGTTTGCATGCGGATTTAGCTCACGGCAACCTTCTACCGGAACTTTTCCGAAAGATATGGTATTTCTCCCAGTAAATTCATTGAATATCAACAAAGTAAATAGAATAATTCTATTCTGTAACGTACAAATCTTAATAATAAAAAGTGTCTCATTATAGAAATGAGACACTTTTCATTTTTATAATTAAGAGTAATCTGTTACTTTTGACAGAAAATAAAAAAATTACGACACGGGAAATTAATAAATTAATATCATGAACAATCAACACATAAACATTGAACATTGCGACCAGACACAAATTACGCAACATCAAGAAAGCATATTTTTATATACCACTATTACCGGAAATTTGCAACTGATTCACTTGGAAGAAATCGGTTATTTCCGCTATAACTCAAAAAGCAAATTGTGGGAAGTCATGTTATCCAACAAACATACTCTGATATTAAAAAGAAACACGAACTCGCAAAAGATATTGAGTTTACACCCTTATTTGCTTCAGATCAGTCAATCCTACATTATTAATATCAGCTATCTGGCATCAATTGAAGACAATAATTGTGTATTACTCCCCCCTTTTAATGACGCCGAGCTCCTACAAGTAAGCAAGTCCTTCATGAAAAAGTTGAAGGAAAAATACCCCTGTCTATAAAAGAATCTATTATAAAAACAGTATATTTGTCCACTGAACCAATAAAAACTCTTTGCTATGGGACAAATAAAAACTGGACGTAGCAGCCTCGCTACCAAACTATTCTTTTTCATAATGTGGATTGTGACCTTTTCCGCATGTATGCACAGTCCGAAAGACATCATCCCCTCTGCAGAATATGCCCCTATGTAAATGCCTACACAGGAGGAGTCATCTCCCCAAAGTTCGACTATACGCATCGAGCTGACACACGATCAACCTATGGTTGACGTAAATAATGAGTTAAAAGATAATCCGTTCAGCTTTTCACCGTCTTTGAAAGGAAAAGCATATTGGATTAGCAATAACACCATCGAATTTGTTCCGGAAGAAGGTACTTTAAAACCGGGAGCATTCTACGAAGGAACTTTCCAGCTTGGAGATTTTATCGAGGTAGATAAAAAGCTAAAGGAATTTAACTTCTCATTCCGGGTGCAGGAACGTAACTTCACAATTCATACAGAACCTATAACGATTACAGCTACTCAACCCGACGAAGTGAACATAAAAGGAGAAATACGCTTTAGTGACGTTGTAAAGAAAGAAGAAGTTGAGAAAATGCTGATAGCCGGCAATGGCAAAAGTAAAAATTATCCGGTCGATATTACCTCCACCAACAATCCGACTCGTTATGAATTCAGTATCAACCGGATCTTGCGGGAAGCGGAAGATTACCAAATCCAACTGACAGCAAACGGCAATCCCGCCGGAATTGACCATACGCAAATCGAAGAAATCATGATTCCGGCAAAAGATAGTTTCCGCTTTCTGACCGCCAAACGCATTGACCAACCGGAAAACGGGATCGAAGTCATATTCTCTGCTCCCATATCCAATATGCAAGATCTGAAAGGACTGATCGAGATACCGGAAGTATCTTCTTGCATCACCCAAATTAAGGATAATCAGGTTCTTATCTATTTTGAAACCAATAAAATAAATAAACTGACATTGAATATCCATGAAGGAATAAAAAGCAGTCAAGACCGTAGTCTGGGGACTTCCCACTCTATCTCATTCAGCGAATTGAATCTGAAACCGCAAGTAGAGATGGCTACCTCAGCCGCTATTCTTCCCGATTCGAAAAGCCTGATTATTCCATTCCGCGCTGTCAATCTGTATGCAGTAGATTTAAAGGTTATCCGCATCTTTGAGAGTAACATCTTGATGTTCATGCAAAACAACTCTCTGGCCTCTGCCAATGAGTTGCGCCGTTCGGGACGCCTGGTTTATAAGAAAACATTGTGGCTAAGCAAGGATTCATCAAAAGATATTCATCAATGGGAAGATTACTCTATCGACCTTGCCGGACTGATTCATCAAGAACCGGGCGCCATCTACCGGGTTATCCTGTCTTTCCGCCAAGAATATTCCGCTTATCCTTGCGGTGGAAGTGAAGAAAACAAAGAAATGAAGTTTTCCGACACGACTTCCGACGGTCTGACAAAAGTTAGCGGTAGTATTTTGTCAGAGGCAGACGAAGCTGTATGGGACACTCCTGAGGCTTATTATTATTACAACGGCGAAACTATGGACTGGAGTTTGTATCGGTGGAAAGAACGGGATAATCCGTGCCACCCGTCCTATTATATGGGAGCAGACCGGACAGCCACCTGCAATGTCTTTGCCTCTAATCTGGGAATGCTCGTAAAGAAGAACTCCTTGAACAATCTGTGGATTGCAGTAAACAACATTTTGGACACAAAACCTGTCGGAAAGGCGCAAGTAACTGTTTACAATTTCCAGTTACAAACCATCGGTAAGGGAGAAACAAACGGAGAAGGCTTGGCGGAAATCGCTCCGAAAGGAGTTCCCTTCATTATCGTAGCAGAGGCAGACGGACAAAAAGCTTACGTACGTGTTGCAGACGGTGAAGAGCAATCGGTCAGCCGCTTCGATGTGGGTGGAAAGGATATTCAAAAAGGCTTAAAAGGATTTATGTATGGTGAAAGAGGAGTATGGAGACCGGGAGACACCTTACATATATCTTTCATTCTGGAAGACCGGGAAAAAGAATACCGGACAAACATCCGGTAGCGCTGGAAATCTACAATCCGAAAGGCCAATTCTATACCAAAATGATCTCAACACAAGGGATGAATGGCTTTTACACATTTACTGTCCCTACTCAGGCAGATGCCCCTACCGGTCTGTGGAACGCATACGTAAAAGTAGGCGGTTCGACTTTCCATAAAGGGATACGCATCGAAACAATAAAACCCAACCGACTTAAAATAACGTTGGCATTGCCTAGAATTCTTCAAGCAACAGACAAAGAAGTCTATGTTCCACTCACTTCTGCCTGGCTGACAGGGGCTAAGGCTTCACATCTGAAAACCAAAGTAGAGATGTCACTGTCTAAAGTAAATACACAATTTAAAAACTACGGACAGTATATTTTCAATAATCCGGCTACAGATTTCACTACCATCAAGACAAATATGTTTGACGGAATGCTCAGCGCGGAAGGAAGAGCGGGAGTCACTTTAAAACTCCTGCAGCAACCAATGCGCCGGGTATGCTAAACGCATCTTTCACCACCCGTGTATTCGAACCGGGAGGAGATGCCAGTATCTATACCCAAAGCGTTCCTTTCTCTCCGTTCACATCGTATGTGGGCATTAACTTGAATCAGCCAAAAGGCAAATACATAGAAACGGACAAAGATCATGTATTTGACATTGTGACAGTGAATCCGGAAGGACAGGCGGTGAGCCGTTCAAATCTGGAATATAAAATCTACCGTATCAGTTGGAGCTGGTGGTGGGAAAACAATGAAGAATCTTTCAGTTCCTATATAAACGGAACTTCCATCACTCCGGTAGCCAGCGGAGTCTGCAAACCAACAATGGAAAGGCTTCTTTCAAATTCCGCGTCGATTATCCCAATTGGGGACGTTATCTGGTCTATGTGAAAGACAAAGAAAGCGGACATGCCACCGGAGGTACTGTCTACGTAGACTGGCCCGAATGGAGGGGACGTTCAAGTAAATCGGACCCCAGTGGTATTAAAATGCTTGCTTTCTCATTGAACAAAGATTCCTATGAGGTAGGAGAAACAGCTATGGCTATTATCCCCGCAGCAGCCAACGGACGTGCATTGGTATCCATCGAAAACGGATCGACGGTACTCAAACAGGAATGGATCGAAGTTTCCAGCAAAGGAGATACAAAATATACGTTCAAGGTCACAGAAGAAATGGCTCCGAATGTATATCTGCACATCAGTTTGTTGCAGCCTCATGCGCAAACAGTCAATGACCTGCCTATCCGTATGTACGGTGTTGTTCCAGTATTCGTAACTAACAGTCAAACAATATTAAGACCGCAGATACAGATGCCGGAAGTGTTACGCCCGGAAACCAACTTCAACGTAACCGTCAGCGAAAAGAGCGGAAAACCGATGACTTATACATTAGCTATTGTAGACGACGGTTTGCTGGATCTTACCAATTTCAAAACCCCGGACCCATGGAATGATTTCTATTCACGCGAAGCACTCGGCATCCGGACATGGGATATGTATGATAATGTATTGGGAGCTTCCGCCGGAAGTTACAGTTCACTTTTCAGTACGGGTGGAGACGCCATATTAAAACCTGCCGATGCAAAAAGCAAACCGGTTCAAACCGGTCGTTAAATTCATAGGCCCTTTCTATCTGGGAAAAAGCAAACATCAGACACATACATTGAAACTTCCGATGTACGTAGGTTCTGTACGCGCTATGGTAGTGGCAGGACAGGACGGTGCTTATGGAAATGCAGAAAAGACGGCCTATGTACGGACACCGTTAATGCTGCTTTCCACCTTGCCGCGCGTGCTTAGTATTCAAGAGGAAATCACTGTTCCGGTAAATATCTTTGCAATGGAAAATCAGGTAAAGAATGTCACCGTATCTATTCAGGTTTCCGGTGGAGGAGTAAAAATTGCCGGACCTTCGCAACAGTCGCTAACCTTCAATCAACTGGGCGACCAGCTTACATTCTTTACATTGAAGACAGGAAACAAAACAGGTAAAGCAACTATCCATCTGACGGCAAACGGGGGTGGACAGCAGACTAAAGAAACCATCGAAATAGACGTACGCAATCCGAATCCGGTCGTGACATTGCGCAACAGCCAATGGGTGGAAGCCGGACAAAGTGGAGAGGTATCGTATAGCCTAAGCGGTTTTTCCGACAACAATCATATTCAGTTGGAAGTATCCCGCATCCCATCCGTAGATATCACACGTCGATTCGACTTCTTATACGATTACCAACATCAGTGTACGGAGCAGTTGACTTCCAAAGCATTGCCGCTTTTGTTTATCTCCCAATTTAAAACGGTAAACGAACAGGAAGCAGAGAAAATAAAAACAAATGTACAGGAGGCTATCCGTCAGATTTATGCCCGGCAACTTCCCAATGGCGGTTTTGTCTATTGGCCGGGGAATGCCGTCGCAGACGAATGGATCAGTTCATATACCGGAATGTTCCTGACATTGGCACAAGAAAAGGGATATGCCGTCCATTCAAACGTATTGAATAAGTGGAAGCACTTCCAACGTGCAGCAGCCCAGAACTGGCGTATGCCACAGGATGCAAACAGCTGGCAACTATGGCAGTCGGAGCTGATGCAAGCCTTCCGCCTATACACGCTGGCATTGGCCGGTATGCCGGAGTACGGAGCTATGAACAGAATGAAGGAACAGCAAGGATTATCTATTCAAGCCAAATGGAGATTGGCAGCCGCCTACGCATTGACAGGAAAAATGAAACCAGCCGAGGAATTGGCATATAAGACAGCAACCAGTGTCACTCCCTATTCTTCAATGAACTTTATTTACGGTTCGTCCGACCGGGATGAAGCAATGATTCTGGAAACATTAATCTTGATGAACCGGGAACGGATGCACTTCAACAAGCAAAGAAAGTCTCGCAGAATCTGTCACTAGAGGACTATTTCAGTACTCAGTCTACCGCATTTGCCCTCATGGCAATGGGACGCTTGGCAGAAAAGTTATCAGGCACACTTGATTTCACATGGAGATGGAACGGCAAGCAACAACCTGCCGTGAAATCTGCCAAAGCGGTATTTGACAAAGAGATTCCTACTTCACCGAAATCCGGAACAGTCTCTGTAAAGAATCAAGGCAAGGGAGCATTGGGAGTAGACATTATCACGCGCACACAATTGCTGAACGATACGTTGCCCGCCATCTCAGACAATCTTCGGATGGATATAAGATATGCAACTCTGAACGGCACGCCCATATCCGCAGAAGAAATTAAACAAGGAACTGACTTTACCGCTGTCGTTTCCATATCCAATATTAGCGGAACATCGGATTATACTAATCTGGCATTGACACATATTATACCATCCGGGTGGGAAATATATAATGAACGAATGGCGACTGCCGGTACAGCTATCAATTACTCCTATCAGGATATCCGCGACGATCGTGTATTGACCTATTTCAATTTGTACCGTGGTGAGACAAAGGTATTTACTATCAGATTGCAAGCGGCATACACCGGTAACTTCATTCTTCCGGCTGTTCAGTGCGAAGCCATGTATGATACAACCGTGCAGGCACGAAGCAAAGCAGGAAGAACAACAGTGAGTCGCTAATACGAATTCTGTTGGTAAGAACAAACGCAATTCATGAAAGTTAAGATATCCGAGGTATTCAGAAATTTATCCATCACCAAAGAGTAATACTTGGCAGTATTACTCTCTTGGTGATGGGATATATGTTTTGTCTTCCCCGACAACTCTTTCATGTCCCCTACTCGACTGTCGTCACTGATAGGAACGAAGAACTGTTGGGAGCACGTATCGCTTCCGACGGGCAGTGGCGTTTCCCTCCGAGGAATACGACACCGGAGAAAATAAAACACTGCCTTATCACTTTTGAGGACAAACATTTCTATCATCATTGGGGTGTTAATCCACTTGCCATCGGAAGAGCCGTTCATCAAAACATCAAGAACAAACGTATTGTAAGCGGAGGAAGCACACTGACCATGCAAACTATCCGGCTTGACGAAACAAGCCCAGAACTTTCGGAGAGAAAATCATCGAAATGATCTGGGCTACACGTTTGGAATTCAGGGCTTCTAAAGAAGAAATCCTATCCATGTACATATCTCATGCCCCTTTCGGAGGAAATGTGGTAGGACTGGATGCGGCCGCCTGGCGTTATTTCGGTCATTCAGCCGAAGAGTTGTCATGGGCGGAATCGGCCATGCTTGCCGTATTACCCAATGCTCCAGCCATGATTCACCTATCCAAAGGACGGGAGACATTACTTGCCAAACGTAACCGGGTCCTTAAACTGCTCCATGAGAAAGAAATCATAGATTCGTCTACTTATGAGTTGGCTGTCAGCGAGCCTCTTCCCGAAGAGCCACATCTTCTTCCGCAAACAGCTCCCCACTTAGTCAGCCGTTTCTACAAAGAAAGAAATGGACAGTACTCACATTCCACCATTGACCGGGGGATTCAAATGCATATAGAAAACATCGCTGAACGTTGGAGCAATGAATTTAACCGAAGCGATATCCGCAATCTGGCCATTTTAGTAATCGACCTCCCTGCCAATCAAGTGATAGCCTATTGCGGGAATGTACATTTCGACCATCGGCAAGGAGGTAATCAGGTGGATGTAATTCAAGCTCCCAGAAGCACAGGAAGTATTTTGAAACCTTTTTTATATTATGCGATGTTGCAGGAGGGGGCATTATTGCCACATACGCTACTTCCTGACATCCCCATTAACATAAATGGATTCAGTCCGCAGAATTTCAGCAGGCAGTATGAGGGGGCTGTGCCCGCTTCGGAAGCACTTTCCCGTTCACTGAATATTCCAGCTGTGACAATGTTACAAAAATATGGTGTTCCCAAATTTCATAATTTCCTGCAACAGACTGGATTCAAAACAATCACCCGTCCATCGTCCCACTACGGTTTATCCCTGATTCTGGGAGGAGCAGAAGCCACTTTATGGGATGTAACAAATGCGTACGCACAAATGGGACGAAGCCTGATTCCGAATCAGCATAGTGATGCAGTCCCTCAAAAAGAAGCCGACATCTTAATGGGAGAAGAGAACAAAAACGAAGCGATACAACAAAAATTCACTTGGGACAAGGGTGCAGTGTGGCAAACTTTCGACGCGCTAAAAGAAGTCAACCGCCCCGAAGAGATCGATTGGAAGTCCATCCCTTCCATGCAGACCATCGCCTGGAAAACAGGAACGAGTTATGGATTCCGGGATGCTTGGGCGGTAGGCGTCACTCCTCGTTACGCAGTCGGCGTATGGGTAGGAAACTCAACCGGTGAAGGAAAACCGGGATTAGTGGGCGCACAAACGGCAGGTCCCGTATTATTCGATGTATTCAACTATCTTCCCTCTTCATCGTGGTTTGAACGTCCGACCGGTGTTTTTATTGATGCAGAGGTATGCCGTCAATCCGGTCATTTGAAAGGACGCTTCTGCGAGGAGACGGACACAGTGCTTATACTTCCCTCCGGACTGCGAACGGAATCCTGCCCATATCATCACTTCATTACTTTATCTGCCGACGAGAAATATCGTATTTATGAGAATTGTGCCAATACGGAGCCTACTTTTCCAAAGGTCATGGTTCGCACTGCCTCCTGTGTGGGAATGGTATTATAAACAGCATCATCCGAATACAAGCCTCTTCCTCCGTTCAAATCAGGTTGCGGAGAAGATAGTTTCCAACCCATGCAATTCATTTATCCTCCAATGAATGCACGAATCAAGCTACCGAAACAATTGGATGGTAACAAAGGATTCATCACTGTCGAACTGGCCCACAACAATCCCTGAAGCAATCGTTTTCTGGCATCTCGATGATATATATCTGATGCAAACACAGGATTTTCACAAAATATCCTTGCAACCTGAACCGGGAAAACACTCTCTGACAGCCGTTGATGGGGAAGGGAATACGGTTTCCACCACTTTTTTATAAAATGAGTTATAAATCATAAGAAATGACTCAACAAAATAAGCAGTAAAACCGTTTATAGCAAAAAAGTAAAGCGAATGAAATACGGAGTCAACAAACAAATCTTACTCATTACAGCCGGCGCAGTATGGATTACAGCCGGTATCAATATATTACGAATAGGAATCATTACATGGTTAAACAACTCCCAAGACTGGATGTTCAAAATCGGAGAAGCAACTGTAGTTTTCCTGTTATTCTTCATACTCATCTTTAAAAGACTTTATTATAAACACACCCGGCGAATTGACGAGAAAAAAGAAAACCCGTAACTGCCCTTTTTTCTTTTTTTGATGTAAAGAGTTGGATCATTATGATATTCATGATCTCTCTAGGCATTACCATCCGGAGTTTCCATCTATTACCCGACAGTTTTATTTCCGTTTTCTACACCGGACTATCTATCGCTCTGATTCTGACCGGAATACTTTTCATACGATATTGGTGGCTAAACGTAAGGTAAATTGGGGCTGATTCTATGTACCAAGAATATATAAACTTATACTAATTTTTATTGCTTCGTTCCATAACGCTAAGAATTTCGATCATTTTGTTATATCTTTGCAAACCAAAATAATATAGAGCATTAAAGAACTTAATATGAAAAAAGCCCCCTCCCCTTTTGTATCCCTGATACCAATTATCGTACTTATACTATTATTATTCGGTACTATCCATACTTTCGGTAGTGATGCTTTAAGTGGAGGAAGTCAAGTATCATTACTCACCACTACCGCTATTTGTATTCTTATCGGTATGGCATTCTACAAAATTCCTTGGAAAGATTATGAACTTGCCATCACCAACAATGTGGCCGGAGTGGCAACGGCTATTATCATTCTATTGATTATCGGTGCATTAAGTGGAATGTGGATGATCAGCGGAGTAGTACCTACTTTGATTTATTATGGAATGCAAATCATACATCCCAGTTTCTTCTTAGCATCCACCTGTATCATTTGTGTACTTATTTCCGTTATGACCGGTAGTTCGTGGACTACCATCGCTACCATTGGAATCGCACTGATGGGTATCGGCAGGGCACAAGGATTTGAAGAGGGATGGATTGCAGGAGCCATTATTTCCGGAGCTTATTTTGGAGATAAGGTCTCGCCTCTATCGGAAACAACCATATTGGCAGCTTCCGTAACTGATACTCCACTATTCCGGCATATCCGATACATGATGATAACGACAGTTCCTTCCCTCATAATCACTTTGATTATTTTTACTGTGGCAGGATTCTCACACGATGCCAGCAATACACAACATATTGCGGAAGTGGCAACTGCTTTGAATGAAAAGTTCCACATTACTCCCTGGCTCTTGATTGTACCTATTGCAACAGGCATATTAATCGCCCGTAAGATTCCTTCCATCATTACCCTGTTCTTATCGACACTGCTGGCAGGAGTCTTCGCTTTGATTTTCCAGCCGGAGTTATTACAGGAGGTTTCCGGAATGGCAACTTCCGGCTTCGATTCATTGTTCAAAGGATTAATGATAACGATATATGGAAGTACAAGTCTGCACACAGACAATGCCGTTCTGACAGATTTAATTGCCACACGTGGCATGTCAGGAATGATGAATACGATTTGGTTGATACTATGTGCCATGTGTTTTGGTGGAGCAATGACGGCCAGCGGTATGTTGGGTAGTATCACTTCAATCTTTGTTCGATTTATGAAAAAGACGGTCAGTGTGGTAGGAGGTACGGTTTGCTCAGGCTTGTTTCTTAATCTGGCAACAGCCGATCAATATATCAGTATTATTCTGACGGGAAATATGTTTCGCGATATTTATGCCAAGAAAGGGTATGAAAGTTGCTTACTAAGCCGTACCACGGAAGATGCAGTAACCGTTACATCCGTATTGATCCCGTGGAACAGCTGTGGAATGACTCAAGCCACTATCTTAAGTGTACCCACACTTGTGTATCTCCCCTATTGCTTTTTCAACATTATCAGTCCTTTAATGAGTATCGCTGTCGCAGCTATCGGATACAAAATTGCACGACGTTCGTGAACAATCCGGCATACTCTTTGTTTTTGCAATAAACGGACAACGTATTAAACCTAAACAAAAAAAAGTTATGAAAAAGTTTATTGCATTATTAGCATTAGTATTAGTAAGTGCAAGCACGATGATGTATGCACAGGAAAGTAACGCAGCAACCCGCCGCGCAGAACGAAAAGCTCAAAGAGACGCAGAAAGAGCGAAACTCCGCGCCGAAGAACAGGTACAGGACATGGCAGCCTATCAACAAGCTGTACAGGCTTTAAAGAACAAGCAATTTGTATTGGAAGCCAATCAAGTAATCTTCCGCAATGGAATGAGTGCTTTCGTGACTTCAAACACCAACTTCGTCTTGATGAATGGCAACAGAGCCACTGTGCAGACTGCTTTCAATACAGCTTATCCAGGCCCTAACGGGATCGGTGGTGTCACTGTAGATGGTAATTCTTCTGATATGAAAATGAACATTGACAAGAAAGGAAATGTGAACTGTTCATTCAGCGTTCAAGGTATTGGTATTTCCGCTCAGGTCTTTATCAACATGAGCAGTGGAAATAATACAGCTTCGGTTACAATCAGCCCGAACTTCAATAACAACAATCTGACATTGAACGGAAATATCGTTCCGCTTGACCAATCCAACATCTTCAAAGGACGTTCCTGGTAATCGGAATTCAAGAATCTAATTAAAACTCCGCTACAAATCGCACAAAATATGTACATTTGTAGCGGAGTTTTTATTTAGCTATTCCTATTATGAGAGAATTTATCATTGCAGACAATCAAGATATCAGCAAAGCGGGAATGATGTTCCTACTGACCAAGCAAAAAGATGTATCCGCACTTTTAGAAGCCGATAATAAAGCAGAGCTGATTCAGTTGCTGCGATTGTATCCGCAAGCAGTGGTTATTCTTGATTACACACTATTCAATTTTGCCGGGGCAGATGAACTGATCGTTCTGCAGGAAAGGTTTAAAAAGGCCGATTGGATTCTATTCTCCGATGAGCTAAGTCTCAACTTCCTTCGACAAATATTATTTAGCAGCATGGCTTTTGGAGTAGTAATGAAAGATAATTCCAAAGAAGAAATTATCACTGCTATTCAATGCGCTATCCGCAAACAAAGATATATCTGCAATCATGTCAGCAACCTATTGCTTTCGGGAACTGGCTCTCCGTCTGTTACCTCATCCACAGACAATCATTTGCTAACGCAAACAGAAAAGAATATTCTAAAAGAAATCGCACTGGGCAAAACGACAAAAGAGATTGCAGCAGAGAAAAACCTTAGTTTTCATACGATTAACAGCCACCGTAAAAATATCTTCCGCAAGTTAGGCGTAAATAATGTGCATGAAGCCACCAAATATGCCATGCGGGCGCGAATTGTTGATTTAGCGGAATACTATATCTGATGTGTTTTCAAGAGCCTTATCCGCCTTATCATAGATATAAATAAGGTTTAACACCGCATCTTGTTGGGAATTCCATCGTTGTCATAATCAAACCTCCTTTATTTATAATTCTACGAAACAAAAGTAATGAAAATAATCTTGTTTATTCAATCTTCGCCACTCAAAAAGAACTATTTAACAGATAATCTCTCCACTTCCCACACAAATCCGCGCTTCTTTATCATAAATCACTCCAAACTGGCCCGGAGCAATGCCTTGTAACATTTCAGAAGATAGGATATGAAACTGATTATCTCCCTTCATAATGAGCTTCCCTTTAGTAAATTCAGGAGTATGACGAATTTTAAAGGTTATATCCACTTCCTTATCCTGACCCTTCCAAATATTATCCGTTATAAAATGAAAATCACGCATTTGGAATTCATTCCCATATTGGGTCTCTACACCGTAGCCGCGAGATACGTAAATGATATTTTCCTGAATATCCTTTTAACAACAAACCAAGGACCTCCACTCAAACCAAGCCCCTTCCGTTGCCCGATAGTATGAAACCAATAACCATGATGTGTACCTAGTTTCTTTCCGGTTTCCAATTCTACAATCACTCCTTCCCGCTCGCCAAGAAAACGACGGACAAAATCATTATAGTTTATCTTTCCCAAAAAGCAAATGCCTTGACTGTCTTTTCTTTTGGCACTGGGTAATCCAGCCGCATCTGCAATTTCACGCACCTCATGTTTCGTCAATCCTCCAATGGGAAACATTAGTTTGGAAATTTGCAGATAATCAATCTGTGCAAGAAAATCCGTCTGGTCTTTTACGGGATCTTTTGCTGTACCCAGCCACACTTTTCCATCACGCTGTATCGTAGTAGCATAATGACCGGTAGCCGTAAAATCAAGCTCTTTTCCCGATGAGTTGTTCAAAGCAACCAAACTTTATGAGTTTATTGCACATCACATCCGGATTCGGTGTCAATCCCTGCCGGATCTTACCAATGGCGTAAGTCGCTACATTTTCCCAGTATTCCTTATGAAAATCAACTATTTCAAGAGATAAACCGTACTTTCGGGCAGTAGCAGCCGATAATTCAATATCTTCCTCTGCCGAACAATCCATATACTCCGCTCCTTCCATACCGATCTTTATATAAAAAAGAGTCGGTTTGTAGCCCTGCTCACAAAGCAAGTGAACAACCACCGAACTATCAACACCTCCCGATAACAATGCAGCTATATTCATGAAATTACCGTTTATTAATCACTTATTCTATTTTACTAATGCCTATTGATAATTTTGGAAGCACAAAGATAACGCAGGATTCTCTAACAGCCAATCACACATTAAAGGCATTTTTATACCATAAATGTGGTAGATAAGCAAAGTATTTCCTACATTTGCAACGTGAAAAGCTTTTTATGATGACGAAATTAAGAAAGATAATCCTTATACCCGCCCTGACCATCGTATCTCTCAGTGGCTTCTTCTCCTGTGGTGTTGACCGCTGGCCGGAGTATGCCCACCAAACAGCATTGGATACATGGATATTAGACATCATGCAACAGAACTATCTATGGTATCAGGAGCTACCTTCCTATGATGATGTAAATTTATTTGTAGAACCTGCCTCTTTCCTGTCTAAAGTGAAATCGAAGCAGGATAGTTATTCATTTGTAGACTCTGTTATGGCAACCCCATTGCCCACATATGGATTTGATTATTCATTAGTTAGAAATCCGGATATTGACACTGCCTACAACGCTTTGATTACTTACGTTATTCCAGGTTCCCCTGCCGCACAGGCGGGTTTAGAACGCGGTGATTGGATCATGAAAGTAGACACTTCCTACATTAGTAAGAAATATGAGACATATTTATTGCAAGGAACTAAAGCCGTAAAACTGACTTTGGGCGAGTGGAAAGAGGTGGAAATAGAAGATGAAGAAGACGGAAATGAGGGAGGTGACGGGGAAGATGAAGGACCGATGATGGAATATAGAGTTGTTCCAATAGATGACCCCGTTGAAATGCCTGCAGCACAGATAGTAGAAGACAATCCCGTACATAAATATGAGATTATTGAGTCACCGGTCAAAAGATAAGAGTAGGCTATCTCATGTACAATAGCTTCACAGCCGGTACAAAAGCCGAACCGGAAAAATACAACAATGAATTACGCAGTGTCTCGCAAAAGTTTTAAGGAAGCAGGCGTACAAGCTGTTATTCTTGACCTTCGTTACAATGAGGGAGGTTCATTGGATTGTGTTCAGTTATTAGGTACAATTCTGACCTCAGCCGACCGTTTAGGAGAGCCAATGGCTTATCTTGAATATAATGATAAAAATACGGATAAAGACGCCACTATTCTGTTCGGTACAGATAGGGAGATTAATTTAAACTTACACAGTTTAATCGCCATTACCAGCGGAACGACAATGGGAGCACCGGAAATGCTCATTAGAAGTCTTTTTTAGAGGATACATATCCCATTGCTACTGTAGGCAGTTCGACGAAGGGACAAAATGTAGCAACAGAACAGTTTATTAATGAAGAATTTCTATGGTCGGTCAACCCGGTAGTATGTACAGTTTACAATTCCCAACACGATACTTATGGTGCCATTTCTCCAGCTACCGATTTAAAAGTCAGTGAAACCACAATAGATGGGAGTACAAATTACAGTGAATTCCTACCATTCGGTACATTCGACAAGGATGGTAAAAGTGAAAGATTGCTGAAGATCGCCATAGGAGTATTGGACGGTACATATCCGCCTAAAGATGACGAAACTCCAGAAGAAAGTACAACACAGACTCGCTTCAAGGTCGAAAAGAGTGTAAGCAGTCCAGCCAGCCGACGTTTTAGCAGTAAAGGGCTAAGGCTTTAATAACATTTAAAATGAAAAAAGTAGTTCTACTATTTATCACCACTATTCTACTTTTCAGTTGTTCCGACGATGATGAGAAAAGAAGACGTGGAATGAGATTAATATACCTGTTCCGACAATGTCTAAAATGGTAATGACCGAAGTTGAAGAGACATATATGACCACCTCCACTGCTATCAACACTATAAAGAATGAGTATGCATATACGGATAATAAGCTCACATCCTATACCAATACACAGTCAATCAGCATTGGTGAGGAAATTGTACAGGAACTTTCTCATCAGGTAACTTTACAATATGAGAACAACCTTGTCACCATGATAGATAGTGAAGATAACAAATGGATATATACGTTGAATGAACAAGGTTATGCAACTCAATGTGCATACACGACCATTTCCCAAGTACGCCAATATAACTTTACATATACAGACGGATACTTAACTCAACTGCATGAAAATATTACATCTATAAATGGTACACTACAGCCCGAAAACACTTCCCATACCCTGTCGCTTGTTTATCAATACGGAGAGCTGATCAGTGTTACTTCCCCGTCACTGACAAATGAATCTTTCACTGATTACGGAGAAAATAAAATAATGTATGAAGCCGGAGAAACAATCAATTACTATCGCCTGCCCTGTTTGGATTTATTAGAAACTTATCCGCTTTCATTCCACCAATGCGCCCTATTTGTCGGAATCTTAGGCAAGCCGACACAACATCTGGTAGCCCGCTCCACTCCTGAAAACAATAATAATGAATATACTACTTATTCTTATACATTCGACAACGAAGGAAAACCTACGAGCATTTATAGCCGCACACATTATTCCAATAAGATCAATACTCAGAACATATCAATTGCCATTGAATAAAGAGCCCCATTGGGCTCCTAAAAGATAACTGTGACAAAGAAGCGGCACAATCATGGCACTAATATAATGCACCAATCATATCAATACAATTTATTTCTTGAAAAACTTATCGAAGAAAAGTATCTGATAGTCAATAGAGTTATTCCAATACTGTCCGTTATGCGCTCCCGGACGGGTAATAAAATCATGGTCAATCTTTTTCTCCAACAAACGATGGTGTAAATTCTGATTCACCTTCAGGAAGAAATCGCTCTCACCACAATCGATTATAATGGCTAAATCTCCATTTTCAAGACCATCGATCAGATTGATAACAGTATGATTATCCCACACTTCTTTATTTGAATCATAATCTCCTAACTGCTTGGACATTTCCCAATTCTTCGGGAAAGGACGGATATCCATTCCACCACTTGTCGTTCCAGCACCGCCAAATATATCTTTATGACGGATCGCATTCCACATTGCTCCATGTCCACCCATACTCAATCCGGTAATGGCACGTCCTTTCCGATCAGCAATCGTTTTATAATGCTCGTCAATATACTTAACCAACTCCGATGAAATGAACGTCTCGTAACGATATGACGGATTGAGCGGACTATCCCAGTACCAGCTATTTTTCCCATCAGGACAAACAAAAATCATTCCCTTTTCATCCGCTATTTGTGGAAGATTCGGTTTTATTCCAATCCATGTTTTGGCATTTCCTCCGTAGCCGTGTAGCAGATAAAGAACGGGGCAAGCTAGCGCTTTTTTCCCCAATGCTACATCCGGAGTTACTACCACCACCTTCACATCCTTATTCATGGAAGGACTTTTAATCAATAAGGTATCTACTTTGGCAGCAAAGAGAGAGCTGCCCAACCGAGAAAAAAGAGTAATTAACAGAAGTTTTTTCATTGTGTATTATTTTATTTTAATATATAATTCTTCCGTGTCTTCTGAACAATGTGTGCCTTCATCGCATCATTGCCAGTAATCAAATTTACATTTTCATCAAAGAATCTGTCTAATAGGTCTCACAAAAATAGAACTTATAAACGAGAAATAAAACAATTTAATTATTTTTGCACCACTAAACTCTAATTGTATGAAGCGACTTCTTACCTTTTTCTTTTTTTGCAGTTTTCTGCTTCTCCTGATTCAAGCTCAACCTGTGCATCAGATAAAAGGAACAGTAATAGACAAAAACAGCCGTCAACCATTAGAGTTTATCAATGTAACGGTCATCGGACTGAATAAAGGTGGCGTAACCAATGCAGAAGGACACTTTACAATAGAGCAGGTACCTCCCGGTATCTATCGTTTACAAGCAACAGCTATCGGCTACAAAAGTGTCACTACGCCTGAATATATCTTGTCCACCAGGAATTTAAATATCTCGATAGAGATGGAAGAGAACCTGACGGAGCTCGAAGGCATTACTGTCACTGCTTCCCCTTTTCGGCGTGATTTGGAAAGCCCTGTCAGCCTGCGTATCATAGGACTGCAGGAAATAGAAAAAAGTCCGGGAGCCAACCGGGACATCTCACGCATCGTACAGTCTTATCCGGGAGTTGCCTTCTCACCGATAGGATACCGTAACGACCTGATCGTACGCGGCGGATCGCCTTCCGAAAACCGTTTTATCTGGACGGAATAGAAATTCCCAACATCAACCATTTCAGCACGCAAGGAGCTTCCGGTGGTCCCGTAGGCATCCTCAATGCCGACTTGATACGTGAAGTCAATTTTTATACCGGTGCTTTTCCTACAGATAAAGGGAATGCACTCAGTTCTGTCCTAGATTTCAAATTACGTGACGGAGATATGGAACGCAACTCGCTGAAAGCAACACTTGGAGCTTCTGAAGTCTCCCTTGCTTCCAACGGGCATATCGGGAAAAAAACTTTATCTGGTATCCGTACGCCAATCCTATCTGCAATTCCTTTTTGATATGCTTGACCTCCCTTTCTTGCCGACCTTCACAGACGTACAGTTCAAATTGAAAACCAGGTTCGACAAACAAAATGAACTGACTATTTTAGGATTGGGAGGAATCGGCAATATGCGCTTGAACACAAAAGCGGATAGTGAAGACAACGAATACATTCTCAGCTACCTGCCTAAGATCAAGCAGGAGACGTTTACATTGGGCTCTGTTTACCGGCACTACGCAGGAGCACATGTACAATCAATAGTCGTCAGCCACAGTTATCTGAACAACCGTAACACGAAATACCGCCAGAATGACGAAAGTGTTCCGGACAATCTAATGCTTCGCCTCCGTTCTACCGAACAAGAAACGAAGTTCCGTTTCGAGAACAAAACCTCTATCCGAAACTGGAAAATCAATCTTGGAGTGAACTTAGATTATAGCCAATACTCTAATACAACTTTTCAAAAGATATACACGAATCAGGCACAAATATTCGACTATCACACCTATCTGGATATTTTACGATGGGGAATTTTTCGGTACTGTCAATTATTCTTCAATGGATGAACGTTTCACTGCTTCTTTAGGGTTACGGGCCGATGCCAATAACTATTCATCGGCAATGAAATCCCTCTCCGACCAATTATCACCCCGTATATCACTTTCTTACCAATTAACCGATCACTGGTTTGTAAGCGGCAATGCCGGACTTTATTATCAGCTTCCTCCATATACGGCGCTTGGATTTAAAAACAATCATGGAGCATACGCCAACAAATACAACCTCCGCTATATGAAAGTCAGTCAGGAAAGTTTGGGAGTCAGTTGGCGGAAAGGAGATACTTTTGAAGTTTCCATTGAAGGATTCTACAAAGATTATGATAAGATTCCGCTCTCCGTTGTAGACGGCATTCCACTGGCCTGCAAAGGAAATGATTACGGAGTGATTGGCAATGAACTGCTAACTTCCACCGCACAAGGGCGTTCTTATGGAGCAGAAGTCTTAGTAAAATGGTTAATTGCCAAAAAGTTGAACCTGGGTTCTTCTTTCACCCTGTTCAAAAGTGAATACCGTAACAATAAAGAAAGTGAATACATCGCATCCGCATGGGATAACCGATATATCTTCAATCTACGGGGAACTTACAATCTCCCGCATCTATGGAGTGTCGGAATGAAAGTCAGTTGTATCGGTGGTGCTCCCTATACCCCCTACGATGAAGAGAAATCCTCTCTGGTATCTGCCTGGGATGCACAAGGAAAGGCATATTATGACTATTCGAGGTATAATAAGGAACGCCTTCCCGCCTTTGCCCAAGTAGATATCCGTGTGGATAAGACTTTTTACCTGAAACACTGTATGCTGGGATTCTATCTGGATTTGCAGAATATCACCGTAAGCAAACTAAAACAACAGGACGTACTGATGAGTACCGGTGTTATCGATAACCCGGAAGCTCCAGCCGATAGTCAGCATTATAGAATGAAACGTATCAAGCAGTCAAGTGGGACCTTACTCCCTACCTTAGGAATTACATTTGAATATTAATATAAAACCTTTAAAAGTATGAAAAGACAAATTACTATGATCGCCTTTATCCTCTTAGGAATGGGCATGACAGCATCTGCACAGTTCGGCAAAAAGTTTAATTTAGGGAAAGCATTACAAGCCGGCAAAGACGTAGTATCAGCCGTAACATTATCTGATGCCGATATTGCCAACATGAGTAAGGAATACATGGAATGGATGGACACTCACAATCCATTGACCAAAACCGGATACGGAATACGGCAAACGCCTGGAAAAACTGACCGGTCATATTAAAGAAGTAGACGGGCTAAAACTGAACTTCGGCGTATATGAAGTAGTAGATATCAATGCATTTGCCTGTGGTGACGGTAGTGTACGTATCTGTGCCGGACTAATGGATGTAATGACTGACGAAGAAGTCATGGCCGTAGTAGGTCACGAAATCGGTCATGTAGTTCATACCGATTCAAAAGACGCCATGAAGAACGCCTACCTTCGTTCGGCTGTAAAGAATGCAGCCGGTGCTACCAGCGACAAGGTTGCCAAACTGACCGACTCTGAACTCGGAGCTATGGCCGAAGCATTGGCAGGTGCGCAATATTCACAAAAACAAGAAGGCGAAGCCGACGATTATGGTGTAGAGTTCTGTGTAAAGAATGGTATCGATCCTTATGCCATGGCTAATTCGCTGACCAAGCTGGCGAAACTCTCAGAAGGTGCAGAAAAACCTTCTTATCTCCAAAAGATGTTCTCTTCACATCCCGATACAATGAAGCGAATCGAGCGAGCCAAAGCAAAGGCGGATACTTATGCTAAAAAATAACAGACATCCTTCCTGAATTGGACGGAAAAAGGAGATACGTTGGTTTTACAACCTTTGTATCTCCTTTTCTTTTTCCGATAAAAAGAATCCACTAGTATTAAAAAATCATTAATCTATTACACAGATTTGCATAGTGTCTTGATTTCATGTAATTTCGAAGCAATAACCATTTTAATCCATTTATGGAATTTCTTATAATTCTTTTCTTACTCATACTGAATGGCATCTTTGCCATGTACGAAATTGCGCTGGTATCATCCAGCAAAGCACGTCTTGAAACACTTGTCGCTAAAGGTAACAAATCCGCACGCGGAGTTCTGAAACAGTTGGAAGAACCGGAAAAGTTCTTATCCACCATCCAGATAGGTATTACCCTGATCGGTATCGTATCCGGTGCGTATGGTGGAGTAGCCATTGCCGATGATCTCGTTCCTCTATTCTCCCTTATTCCGGGAGCTGAAGCCTTATGCGCGTAATCTTGCCATGATTACTACGGTAGCAGTCATTACCTATCTTTCTCTCATTATCGGAGAATTGGTCCCTAAATCCATTGCTCTTAGTAATCCGGAGAAATATGCCATCTTATTCAGTCCGATTATGATTCTGCTGACAAAAGTCTCCTACCCCTTTTGTCTGGTTACTCAGTATATCCACCCGTTTGTTGAATAAACTCATCGGTTTGAAAAGCGAAGAACGCCCTATGACACAGGAGGAGATTAAGATGATTCTGCACCAAAGCTCAGAACAGGGTGTTATTGATAAAGAGGAAACGGAAATGATACGTGATGTGTTCCGCTTCTCGGACAAGCGAGCCAATGAATTGATGACACACCGCAGGATCTCATTATCCTTCATCCGGATGATACGCGGGAAAAGGTAATGAAAGAATCGAAGAGGAACACTACAGCAAATATCTATTGGTAGACGAGCGGAAAGACGAGATTATCGGTGTAGTATCCGTGAAAGATATTATCCTGATGGTAGGTAACAAACAGAAGTTTAATTTATGTGAAATAGCCCGTTCCCCTCTCTTTATTCCGGAAAGTTTGTATGCAAATAAAGTTTTAGAGCTATTTAAGAAGAACAAAAACAAGTTCGGAGTTGTTGTTAACGAGTATGGTAGTACGGAAGGTATTATCACACTGCACGACCTTACCGAAAGCATCTTCGGAGACATCCTTGAAGAGGACGAAACGGAAGAAGAAGAAATCATCACAAGGCAGGATGGTTCGATGTTGGTAGAAGCCTCGATGAACATTAAGGATTTTATGGAAGAGATGGGAATTTTATCATACGAAGACCTGAAATCCGAAGACTTCACCAACTTTAGGCGGACTGGCAATGTTCCTGATTAGGTCGTATCCCGAAAGCCGGAGACATCTTCACATACAAGAATCTGCAATTCGAAGTAGTGGACATGGACCGTGGACGGGTAGACAAACTGCTGGTCATCAAACGGGACGAGGAGGAATAGATTTATGATAAAACGAGCGATAGCTCACTAGATTTATATTAACTTAAAGCACTTAACGATGAAAAAAGTAATTATGTTAGCAGCCGTCGTAGCTGCTTTGGCATCTTGCCAATCAAAAGCCAACAAAGCCGCAGAGGCAGAAGCAGACAGTCTGGCCATTGCCATGACTCCGATTACCGAACTGACAGAAGTTTACGAAGGTACTCTTCCTGCTGCCGACGGTCCGGGTATTGACTATGTACTGACCCTGAACGCTGCAACCGACGGCGTAGATACTACGTATACACTGGATATGACTTACCTTGATGCTGAAGGTCAGGGCCAAAACAAGACGTTTACCTCAAACGGAAAACAGCAAACCGTACACAAGGTAGTGAACAAAAACCTGTTACGGCTGTGAAGTTAACTCCGAAAAACGGTGAAGCTCCCATGTATTTTGTAATTGTGAACGACACCACCCTTCGTCTGGTAAACGATAGCTTACAGGAAGCTGTCAGCGATCTGAACTATGACATCATCAAGGTGAAACAATAATAAAAGAACCTAACCCCTAACCAGTAAAAATGCTCTGCGAGAACTGAACGTTCTTTGCAGAGCATTTCTTTTTTTACCTTGTAATATTATATTCGTATCGTTACTTTCCGCAACAGACCGGTATAAATATTTATCCTTGTACTGTTTGTCCTTCCCGCAAACGTTTTAATCTTAGCAATGCTTCGATATAATAGTAGTCTGCATAAATAATAGACGCATCTATTTCCGAATGATTCGGCCAATGTCCTACACTATGCAATAAGAATGAAGGTTTACTTTTGCCACTCTGATAGTGGCGGGAACTTAGACTTGCCAACATTTCGATTGCAGCGTCTTTATAATATTTTCCTTTTCCATTCGGAAGATAAGTGGACAGTTCGAGCAAGGCGGAAGCTACAACTGCTGCTGCTGAAGCATCACGGGGAGCGTCCGGTATTCCCGGATCGTCGAAATCCCAGTAGGGTACTTTGTCTTCAGGAAGTCTTTCCAAATAGACATCCATCACTTTCTGCGCAAAGTCAAGATATTTAGGGTCTTTCGTTTCTCGATAGACTACTGTGTAACCATAAATCGCCCATGCTTGCCCACGCGCCCACATTGTACTATCTGCATATCCCTGGTGAGTAACACCTTTAATCAGATTACCTGTAATTGTATCATATACAGCAACGTGATACGAAGTATAGTCGGGACGAAAGTGGCATTTCATGGTCTTGTCGGCATGTGCTACCGCTACATCATATAAGTAGGGATTGCCGCCGTTCTTTGCCGCCCAAAAAAGCATTTCGAGGTTGATCATATTATCCATGATTGTATTATGCGGCCAATTACGCGGTTCTACCTCACGAGGCCATGAAAGAATTGTTCCTACAATTGGATTGAACAAGGTAGCCAATGTATCGGCAGTGTCCAATATCACTTGTTTATATGCCGGATTCTTGGTCAGACGATAACCGTTTCCATAACTGCAAAAAACAAGGAATCCCAAATCATGATCGAAAGCCGGAATCTTGGAAAGAAACTCCAGAGAGTTCGTAAACTTCTCCGCTTCTTCCTTAATATGCTTATCTTGCGTATATTCATAATCATACCACAGCACTCCTGGCCAAAATCCCGCACACCATTCTTCTTTCGTCGCTTTACGACAGTTCCAATGTTGCTCATCGGCCATGATATTACGCGGCATCATCGTATAATCGATTCCGGAATCTGTTTTCAGCTCCGCAAGCGTACGTTGTGTCTGCTCTGCACAGTAATCCAATGCCTTATTCACATCTAATGTACCGGAAGGCTGATGAGCACACATACAGAACCCTAACATCACAGCCAAACCTACTACCAACTTTTTTCATCTTAATCTTACTATCTTCGTATTAATTCTTAATCTTTATTTCTCTTTGTCAGTTATCTATCAATTACTTAGTCATCCGGAACCAGTCTATATCCGCCCAACCACGATTTCCTTCGTTAGGAGTCACACAGAATACACCGACTTTAGCTCCTATCCACTTGCCTTGACGGGCAGTGAAAGCCTCTCCTACCGTCGTATATTTCTTTCCGTCCAGACTATAAGCAAATGTACAGACAGCACCTCTACGGACTTTTACTCGCAAATAAACTGTTTTCCATTCATTATCTGCTACACCGGGCATCTTCAGATATTCTACCGGTATACTTGCCAACTCTTTTTACCTGTTCGGGATTCTGCCGTTCCGCATCTTTACAAACAGCCTGTTGCAGAATAAATTTATCCCCCGCCTTGCGAATCGAAAGATAACTGTAATCCCATCCCATTACAATGAGTCCGGCTTGTTCACCATTCTGTTTGGCGATAAACGTCAACTTAGTGGTAGCTGTAAATTCTTCGGCCGGAAACTTCTGCATCAACAGATTCGGCACCTCCCAAAAGTTCACAAATTCTTTCGAGAGACTGCCCGCATACAGGCGAAGATATCCCAAATCGGTAGTGAATCCATAAGTATCTTGCTTATTAGCGTGCCATTGCCACTGTAACCCTAAATGCCGGGTATTGAACTCATCACTCTCCGGTGGAGTGGTTATCGGATAAGTCTTTCCTACATTCGGCTTCTTATAAGTAGTCACAGGTTCACCGCAACCGTCACCGTCTTTATCCACACCGATTACCGGCCAGTCATTCACCCAGGTCATCGGATTCAAGTGAATCACACGTCCGTAAGCTCCCTTATCCTGAAAATGAATAAACCAAGACTCACCCGTATTAGTATCTACCCAACCGCCTTGATGAGGACCGTTTATATTCGTCTGCCCTTGTACCATTACAATTTTCGACTCATAAGGTCCATAGATGTTCTTCGAGCGAAGCACCAACTGCCAACCGTTAGCCACACCACCTGCCGGAGCAAAAATATAATAGTATCCGTTCCGTTTATAGAGTTTCGGGCCTTCTACCGTATGATTCTTTCCGTCGTTACCATCGAATACCATTACCGGATCAGAAACGACTTCCGTTCCTTCTGCATTCAATTCTGAAATCACAAGAATACTGTTCACCCCACTACGGCTTCCGGCATAGGCATATATCAGATACACTTTCCCGTCTTCATCCCACAAGGGAGTAGCATCAATCATCCCTTTTCCGGCTTTCACCAATACGGGGTTACTCCATTTGCCTTTCGGGTCTTTCGTCTTTATCATGTAAATCCCATAGTCCGGATCGCCCCAGTAGATATAAAACTCTCCGTTATGGAAACGGATAGACGGCGCCCATACCCCTTTACCATGTTGGGCCTTATCGAAAAATTCTTTCGGTTCCTGCACCGGTAACGCATAGTTCACCAACGACCAATTCACCAAATCTCCGGAGTGAAGGATAGGAATGCCGGGAATGCAATTAAAACTGGATGCCGTCATATAAAAATCATCTCCGACTGCACACACATCCGGATCGGAATAATCAGCATGAAGAACCGGGTTCTGATAAGTACCATTTCCCTTATCAGCCACCCAGGTCTTAGAAATTTCTTGTGCGCCCGCCCATGTGCAGCAAGCCATCATCCCTGCCAAAAACAGAATCTTTTTACGCATATACCTTACTAATCAATTTCATTCTAAATTCAATCGTTATTCCTAAAAACAGATACTTTCTACCTTTATAAAAAGACTAACCAACCGAAAAACCGAATCTAATAACTTTCATTTCAAACAATCTATTTGCTATTTATATATACGAAGGGGATTAAGTAAATACCTAATCCCCCTCCACTATTTTTTTTTCTATAAAGCTTCCAATTATTCTTTCGTATACATCAAAGTCCCGAATCCCAGTTGGTCGAATCCGCCGCTAGTAGAACCGTAATGACCACCGCCACCTTCTACACCCATACCATCCATAAACTTTTTAGTATAATAAGCTTCTATCCCTTTTTGTTTTATAATGATAGTAGATCAGTGCCCAACAAGGACGAATCTCTCCTCTCGACTTATCATTTTCTTCTTTGGAAGAAAGCGCAGGACATTGCCAACTACAGTTCTCGTAAAAACTATAGAGGGAATCCCTCTTTGCTATACACAAATTTCTCATTGAGGTAGAAGACCGATCATCAAAGTCTTTCCATAGATTATACTTAGCCGTGTATTCTGCCATAGCAAGTACTTTATTATCCTGATAAGCAAAAAGGTCCTCGCCGATATTATATGCCATTTGGCAGAAAGCCCCCATCAAAGCAATACAAAGTGTAGCGTGCCCCTGGTCACGGCCGGATTCCTGTCCTTGGCCCAATACTCCGTGTCCATCCGGATCTTGATGAAGAAAAGGTACTGCATTGTCAATACAACCATTTCCTACTCCATATTTAAAATAAAGAATAGCCTCATTAATCATATCCTGATCATCACAAAGAATGCCAATAGAGAGAATCGATGTCATCTGAGCTAAATCCCAGTTAAGCCAGCTATGCTGTTTGCATGCTTCCTTATGAGCCAGAAAATCAGAAGCGGCAGGATAAAATACATTCTTCATCATTGTCTGGAACGCCGACAATTGAGCTTTTGTGAAGAGCGTCTCATCCGTACGCATAATTTCGGCAGCATTAGCCATTTGGTGGACATTAATAGAAATAAGATATTCGTTCGGATCGGCTATTTCACCATTCGCGTCATAGGTTCTATCATTTGCCAAACTCTTGACACGAACCAATCCTTTGCAAGTTTCAGCCCAGGCATTCAATATCTTAACGGCTGTTTGCCCGCAAGCAACGTCACCTTCCAGTTTCCAACGAAGTGCCAGCTGATAAGCAGCGGCAGCGTCTTTATAGAAATAAGTATAGTTATTCCACCATTCCGGAAACTTGCTGGCCCAGTTCCCTGGTCCATACGTCCCAATACCTCCTGCGGCGTAGGAACATATCCCGCATAGGAATATCCGGAGTTCTTCAATTTATCATATCCTTCACTCCAAGGAGCTACGGTCAACTTTGATGCAACATAAGATAAATCGGCTGCAGTATGCAGCATACAGGGATGAGCAAGGGTATACTCATTAATAGCAGGCCACGAATCAATATCGGTAGTACCATCTTCGATGTCGGTGCATGCGCTCAAATGGAGCGCAAGCATCGTAAACAGGATGAATATATTTCTAGTTCTCATAGTCTTTATTAATTATTAGTGTTTTCATTTTCAACGAAAGCTTTTAAATCCTCAATAGTTTTGAAAGTCCGTACCCAATATACTGTATATTCCGTATTTGAGCCGTTAGCTTCTTTGAAGTCCGCCATTACAAATTGGAGTGTCTTTATTTCTTCCGGTTCTGTTTTAGAGAAAGTATGGAAAGGTTTATTCGATCCATTTCCAACAGCATTTTCTCTTTGCAGATCATAATAATATACTTCCGGACTTCCCGGGTTTCAGCACCGTCTAATATTGTATATTTATTACTTCCGCTGCCACTATTCTCCAAATAGGCACCATACTGTGTATCAAGTTTAATGTTACCTTGCAATTTACCAGCTCCATAAGGTCGGATCATTTTTATGGCCAGATAAGGATATACCCCAACATTCAAATAGACCTTATCTTTATAACTGCCATTTGACGTCAATACAAGATCCGCACGGCAAGAATTTCCCTTTGAAGGATTAGGAACCATTTTCACAACTGCTCCTCCTGCTTTAAACTCGGCAGATGAAGTATACCCATCCGCCTGCTTCAAATACCAAGGAGACAATGAGGTATCAAATGAATATTTCATCAAGCCATAAGGTACTTTAACCGTAGTTGTATACGAAACTTCAGTTGTCGTAGTGGCGGTAATAGTAGCTTCTCCATAAGCTTTGGCGGTTACCACACCCTGATCATTCACCTCTATAACATCCGTATTACTACTGGACCACTTTAAAGAAGCTATAGTCGCATCCACCGGAACGGTTGTAAAGTTCAGTTTAGCACTTTCGCCCGGCAATAAATCCTCCTGCTCACCAAATGTCAGACTTTCAACATATATAATCGGTATAATCTTCAAATCAAAGGATTCCTCGTAACCTCCCCTATCTAAAGAAATAGCAGTAATAGTGACAGTCTTTCCCGTTGTACTCGTACCTCCGTTAACACCTCTCACTACACCTTCTTTTGTCACAGTAGCAATAGATTCATCACTACTCTTCCAAGTCACCATAGAATAAGTGTGTCCTGCCGGCAACAGAGTGGGGCGCAAACTCCTCTCTTCGGAAACATACAAATCCTTCTTATCATCATCCGTAAACTCAAAATCCGCAATCGGAATAAACTCCGGTACTACCGTCAATTCAAAAAAAAGGTGCTTGCTCGAATCCAATTTCAGGAGTCACAACAATATTCGCCCTGCCTGCACTCACCGCATGTACAAGTCCGTCTTGTGTTACCGTAGCCACATTTTCATCTGACGAAGACCAGCTTACCTTCCTGTTGGTCGGCTGTTCCGGTACAATCTTACACTGTATCAAAGAGTCCATATAGTCCACAGACGCAGCCAAAGTCAGTTTTCCATTTTCTACGTTAGCCAATGTAATCTCTGAAATCAAGGTCTTCTCCTCCAGTCCGTCTCCATACTCTTTACTATCATCACATGCAGTAAAACAGATAGCCGTAAGAAAAGCCAAACTAAATAATGTATATCTCATAATTATATTCTTTATAATCTTCGGTTTATAAATACGTTACCATCCCGGATTCTGACCGATGTTGGGATTCAATTGCTTCTGATCGGATGGAATCGGATAAAGATAGTTCTTATTTTCCCAAACACGATCCGTTTCAATCATCAGGCATCCCGCAATACCGGCATCATCTGTATCCGTAGAGTATGAAGGTTTCCAGGCAGTGGCCCATGTACTCCAATCACCCGTTGTACTCCATTTCACTCCCAACATATTTTTAGGCATTTCCACTTCAGCCGTCTTCCAACGTTTCAAATCGTCTATACGGAAACCTTCATTGAAAAGTTCCACCGTACGTTCACGACGAATCTCTTCCCGCAGACTTAATCCTTTTGTTGCGGCAAACGAGACTGTCAAATCCGGCATATCCGGATTTACCCGTTTACGAACTTCATTCAAATATTTCAAGGCCGCATCCACCTTAGACTCATCCGTAATGCTTCCATCGGTAGCAGCATATCTCTCGTACACAGCCTCCGTATAATTCAGCAATACCTCCGCATAGCGGATAACCGGGAAATCATATCCTTCATACGTATCTTTCACATCACGCTCAGTAGCCCATTTCTGATTATGATATCCGCTGCCGCTAGTGGGATAGAATGGTTTATTGTCAAAAGCCGCCTTATCTGCATCCGTCCAGGTAGTATGGGGCGCGTTATTATTCCAATATCTATTTCCGGGAATCATCAATGTGTTGTTCATACGATTATCGCGTTTGGCATATTCCTGTTGAGGAGAAGAATAGTTCACTCCTACTGTAGAATTCGGATTATGAATAGGAAGTCCGTCCGCACCCAAATACATTTCGGCCAACTTACGCGTAATCCACTGTACATTGGCAAAGCAAGCTTTCGTTATATTCTTTCCAATCGGAGCAATCACTTCATCATGACGACGAGAGAAAATGTACTCTAGATTCTTGGCCTTTGTAATATTAGCCGGATTGGATTGCGCGTTTTCCAGAATGAACAGATATTTGTAAGCTGTCGTTCCCAACTCTTCCGGTTTAAAGATTTCATATTGCTTGCTGTCAATCACATCCCAGGCAGCACTTGCCGCAATATCCAGCAAATCATTAACCCGTGTTACGTCGCCCGATCTGAACTTCTGCCAAGTCCCTTCATACAATGCCACACGCGAGAGAAATGCTTGAGCCGCACCTTTAGAAACACGCCCTTTATCGGCAGTAGAAATCTCACTTTCTCTCGGCAGATCAGGAATAGCTTCCTGCAAATCTCTGATAATAAGATCGGCTACTTCCGAACGGTCATTACGAGCCGCATTCATTTCTGCAGCGTCTATATCAACCGGTTTGGTCACAATAATCGCATCTCCGAAAAGCTGTAACAAGTCAAAATACTCATAGGCACGGAAAAACTTAGCTTCTGCTACATAGCGCGCTATATCATTCAGATTGGCATAATTCTCCGCATTCTGTAATAAGATATTAGCATAACGGATTTTAGTATAGGCTCCTGTATAATTACCATCCGATACAGGAATCGTATTGACTCCTTTACTATATTCATTGTAGTCACTAGATGTGATCAGGTCCGAACGCGTGTCACTATGCGGCCCATCGAAAAGAGCAGCAGCAAAATCACGCGGCCATTCATAAAATTGATTGGCATATAATTTATAATCATTCGGAGTCTGCCACAAATTCGCATCTGCCAACTGAGCCTTAGGATCAAGATCCAGACAAGAAGGAAGAGTTATCACCACTGACAGCAGCAATATTGCTTTTATTATATTTATAATCTTCATATTCTAACTATTAAAAGGTTAAATCTAATCCTACGGTACAAGTACGATTGAAGGGAAAACGACCGTTTCCTGAAACTTTACGGGAAGCTTCCGGATCCCATCCGTCGTTAATTTTACTAACTTCCCACAAGTCATTGCCCGACACATAGACACGCATCCTGCTAATCACTCTTATCTTGTTCAGAAGCGAAGTCGGGAAGTTATATCCCAATGTCACACTTTTCAAGCGCAAATAATTACCATTTTCTACCGACCAGGACGAACACTGGTAGTTATAATCGTTTATAGAGTTTATATTCGTATATGTCGGATAACGCCCGCCTCTATTTTCAGGGCTCCATACATCCCCGACCGACTGTGTAGTCGAATTTAAATGAGCGGCTTTCATCGGGATACGGTAATTATCATTGCTACTGTCGCGGAAAATGGTACGTTTGGCAACTCCCTGAAAGACTGCGGAGGAGTCAAAGTTGTTCCATTCCAGCCCCAAATTGAATGAATAAGAGATTTTCGGGTCATCAGAACCCAGATACACATAATCCTTTTCATCTAGTACGCCATCCCCATTCACATCTTCATACATATTATCTCCCAAACGAATATCGCTCGGAATACCAATCCCGTTTCCGTTGTAGTATTGATATTTATATTTACGCAATTGTTCCTCTGTCTGAATCTTTCCGCAGTACTTCAATCCAAACACTGAATTTAGGGAATATCCTTGTTGCTTGTCTATAAATCCGGATTTGAAAACTGTTACTCCTCCGTAGTCTACCAATTTATTATCCGCGTATGTAAACGTACCGCCAATGTGGTAATTTACTTTCCCGATTTTGTCCGACCATGTCAAAGTGCCTTCATAACCTTTCGCTTCAAACTTACCGCTATTGGAAGCAGGTGCCTTGTCACCCAAAATGCCCGGATAAGTTACAGCAATCAACATATTATTGTTTTTCTTCATAAACAGTTCCACAGTACCTTGAAGGCGGCTATTAAATAGTTGAAAATCCACACCCAAGTTATAATTATGGATCCGTTCCCAACTACGCCCCGTAGTAGCAATTTCACCGTTACTCTTTACGTAAGATACTCTGCCGTCACCCAGATAAGCTCCGTTCACAGAATTGAAGTTATAAAGTTGTCTGCCATCATAACGAGATATCCCGGACTGATTACCTACCACACCATACGAAAGCCTGAGTTTCAGTTCGTTCAAGAATTTCACATTCTTCATAAAATTCTCTTCAGTAAGACGCCAACCACCGGAAAAGCCATAAAAGAAATCCCAACGGTTTTCCGGAAGGAACTTGGATGATCCGTCATAACGCAAGTTAGCTTCCAATAGATATTTCGACAAATAGTTATAATTGATACGTCCGAAATAAGACATCATCGCTTCTTGCCATTTGTCAGGCGAAGAAGTTTTGGCAGAGTTCTTTAAAAAATATCCCCCGAGCCGTTAAGTATTTCCAGCGAACTCTGTACGTCCTTTGCCGTCACAACTGTATAATCATATTCCTTCAGATTGTACTGGGCACCTAACATCGCACTCACCGTATGCTTTTCCGCAAATGTCTGATGAAAATTCAAATAACCGGAAACAGAATAGTAGTCCGTACGCGCAAATGATTTGGAATATTCGGTCGATGCCTGATTCGGATTATAGATCGCATTGGGTTTCGCTGTACTAAGCGTCCCGTCATAAGTGTACCAGGTAATACTATTTTTCACTGCATCGCGAGTAGCAGTAGAAGTATTATATCCCAGATTAACCACTGCGTCCAAATAAGAAGTGAGCTTATATTTCAGATTCTCACTGATATTGATACCGGAAACCTTCAAATTATTATCTCCACCTAATTCAGCATACCAGTTGGGAGTATAGTTTCCTCCCCAGTGATAAGGTTTACCATCCATTGTAGAAGACGGAAGTCCCGGCTGCGGATAACTGGAGGTCAGCACACTGCCAATCATAGTAGGAGAAACCTGGTCCTGACGATTATACGCAATCACGGATTCAATTGTAAAGTCATCGGTAAGTTTTACCGTGTTAGTCAGACGAAGATTGAAACGTTTATTGCTATTATTACCCCATTTTAATGTACTATCATCATACATATATCCCACTGACAAACGATACAGAGATTTATCATTTCCTCCTGAAACGCTTAGGTTATGTTGCGTGGAACCTGCATTTCCAAACAAAACATCCTGCCAGTTAGTATCCATGAATACATAGTCGTCTACATCCCCGAACGCCGTTATTGGATTGGGGTTAACGGACAAATCAATATATCCTCCTTTATAAGCTTTCGCCAACTTAGCATACTGGATCCACTGGTCATCAGCACCTTTACCATCATTCGTACGAGCTGCAATAATAGCTTCACTCCATTGGTCAATACTCATCATTTTAGGTTGCAACCCTACAAACTTATGTGTATAAGAACCACTATATTCTATCTTTGCTTTCCCTTCTTTCGCCTGCTTTGTAGTTACCAGAACAACACCTCCGGCTGCTTTCGAACCATAAATAGCAGCAGAGGCATCTTTCAAAAAATTGATAGACTCGATATCTGCCGAGTTTAACAGACGAAGTTCATTCACACTCTCATACTCCACCCCATCAATGATAACCAACGGGTCAGTAGAATTGGCAGATACAGCACCACGCAGTTTCATACCCCAGCTTTCATCGCCAGGAGCACCGGAAGAACGGGTAATGATTACCCCCGGAACTTGTCCTTGCAAGGCTTGTACGGGACTGGACATTGATCCTTTGTTTGTCAGCATTTTATCAGATACTACCGTTACGGCACCGGTCAATGTTTCTTTCTTCTGCGAACCATATCCTACTACCACAACTTCGTCCAGCACTTCGCTGTCTTCCTGCAATTTTACATTAATCACCGTTTGCGCAGCTACATCTATAATCTGGTCCTTATATCCGATATAGCTGAATTTCAGTTTGGCTCCGGCAGGTACGTTAATCGCATAATTTCCATCAATATCCGTAATAGTTCCTTCCGTACCGCCTATCACACTTATATTCACGCCAATCAACGGCTCGCCCGTAGCATCAATCACTTGCCCCTTCACTTTCTTCTGAGCCTGTGCCACTACTTGACTGTCAGTTATATTCGTATCGGCCCACGCCTGTGAGACAGGACAAAGTCCCAGCATTAATCCTAACGCAAACATTGCTGCCTTGTCAGGTCGCGAATTAAAAATTAATCCTCTTCGTTTCATAAAATTAAATTTGAGGTTTAAAAATAGTGTTTATTTCTTGTTTTCTAAAATTTGATGAGGCATCAGTATGTCTCTCCCTAGATTCTGATTCTTTTTCCATAAGCACAAAGGATTATATATTATATAAATAAGATTAAATACATTTTCTGAAAAACTCACGCATTTCGCGACGACCTATAAATAGATGATTCTCTACTGTACGACGACTGAGTTGCAAGGCTTCCGCTATTTCAGTAGATGTCTTGTCTCCATAACGACTTAAGGTGTAGACTATCCGACGTTGTTCGGGGAAGATAGCAAGCCGACGTTGTTCAGCCGAAGCTAAGTCATCGGCAATTATTGCCTCTTCTGTCTCATTGGACGAAGTAACGGCAGAATCATACATATAACTGTCTATCTCCTGTTTCTTATAATACCGACGGATATAATCGGTTACTATATTACGTGCAATGGCGAACAAAAAATACTTCACTGTATCCGGACGGAGCATCTGTTTATAGTCCAGCAGACGTACAAACACCTCTTGAGCCAAATCCTCAGCTTCGTAACGATGAGTGATACGATAAGTAATATAGGTAAGAATCACCTGATGATATTCTTTATAAGAATTAGTGATAATGTTGTCGGAAGTGTTAGTTATTGTCTCCATAATACTATCTTTTCGGTTTTAATCACGATGCAAATATAAAGGTGATTTCGGATATAGTAACCGGAAAATGGAGCATATCAATCTCAACGAATCGAGATAGACTCATTTTAATATATAACCCTAATAATCAATACATTACTCTCAACTTTATAGAGTCTCATTTTATAAAATGAGACTCTATAAGCTAAATACAATATGTTTTCGCTCAGCTTACACTCCTTTACTTTCATCCCTTCATTCTTTTATCTTCTCTCCTTTTATCATCTTGTCGTTTTAGTATCTCATTAAAGCTGTCACTGAAATACTAGAGATAAGTTTCATTGCATTAATGACAAACTTACTTTGTACTTATAGTAAAGTTACTGTTGATTTAGAATAAACTATAAACGCAAGCTTTGTTTTTATAAATGAAAGTTGCGTTTATAAAAACAAAGCTTACGTTTATAATTTAATCCCTATGAAAAACAACTTTGTAATAGGAACAAGAAAAGTTTATGCAGGATGAAGCAGAACTTATCTATTAATAGATTACAGATTAAAAAAGAGGTTCACCGAAATTTATTCCTCCTTAGCAGTTCCACCTATGCTACGGATATATTCGTTCGGAGTGACTCCCGTACTTTTTGAATGACCGGAAAAAGAAGCACGTGAACTAAAGCCGCAAAGTTCTGCCAATGCAGTTAACGTATAGCGGGAATAGTGACTGTCCTCTACCATTTTCTTAAATTGAGTGACGCGGTATTCATTGATAAAGTCATAGTAAGACTGATTGAGATACTGGTTCAAAAGATACGATAATGAATGCGAAGAAGTATCTAATGCGGAAGCCAGATCACCCATTTTCAAGTCGGAATTAATATAAGGCTTTTCTTTCTCAACATAAGCCACCAGTTTTCTATGAAGCTCCACGCATTCTTCTTCAGTTAACCTATTCGTCTTATACTTCTCTTCGGTAACAGTAGACGACTGTTCAACAATTGTTTCCGACTGTTCCGTCTCTTGTTCTTTCCGGGATATTTCCTCCACCGGTGTTGAAGCTACCTGAACAGGAGAAGTGAGTAAACGGCGCATACGCTTCCATACATAATAACGTATAAAGGCTATAATTCCTATGATTAATAAGACAAAAAGCGCCCATCCCCACCAAGGTATCATAGGAAGTACCGTCACTTGACAGGTAGCTTCCGAATGTTCATTTCCCGGAAGACGGACACGGAATGTATAAGTCCCGGAAGGAAGTCCATAATAAGAAACCTCGTTCTGTGCTGCCAATAGTTTCCAGTCTTTATCAACCCCTTCCAACTGATATTCATACAGCAAGGCAGAAGGCAGTCCGTAGGCAAAATCCGTAAAACAGAAAGTAAGATTATTCTGATTATATTTCAAAGACGAACCGGTAAAAGAAACACCATTAGCCAATATATCTGTAAATACTATCGGACGCGCCTTACCACGTACTTCATCCCACGCTTCGGGTCAACGTAAATCAATCCTTTGGTATTGCCGAACCATAGTATTCCTTTATCGTCTTTATAGGCAGCTCCGTTGGTAAATGTTGGTCCGGGCACTCCATCGTTGAAAGTGAAAGCGTCATACTCTTCGCCTTCTTTCTTTATACGCAGCAAACCGTCATTACAGCCTACCCACAACCAACCTTGATTATCCTCTACAATCGCCATCAGAGAATTGTCGGGAAGAGTGGAAAATACGGACTGATTATAGAAGCGGTCCATTGTCAGCGTAGACGTAAACAAACTCCCTTTTCACGAATAAAATAAAGGTTATGTTCGGAATCTTCATAAATCGTTCGAACTTTGTCTTTATTCACGAATCCTTCAGGAAAAACATTGGAACGCAAGTTCTGGGAAGCCGGGTCATAAATACACATACCGGTTTCAGTGGCAATCCACCCTTTACCGGTAGAATCAAAACTGACCTCATACACGTTGCCCTCCAGCAGTTGAGAATTGGCACTGGTAAAGTGCTTTATCTGTTTTGTCTGCCCATTATAGTTGAATAGTCCCTGTGATGTTCCTATCCAGAGATTTCCCTTTGTATCCGGTTTCACACAGAAGATATGTCCTTTTTGAAAAAGCTCCGTATCACTTTGGGAAAAATATTTTAGCGATAACGTCTCCGGATTCAATACCATCATGCCGCCCCCATAGGTACCTATATAATATTCTCCTTGATAGAAGCTGATTGTCAGTATCAAATCCGAGGTCAGGACAGGTTTTACAAAACTCTTGACCATTCCGGTAGCCTCATTTATATAGAACAAGCCGTCACGCGAACCGATAACTTTTTCCTGCCCTCTGCTTATGAAAGAACGGATAGAAGGTTTGCCGAATTAAACAAAGGTGGATAGGCATACGTACGGAAAAGACCGTTCTGGTAGAGTGAATAATCCAAGCCTGCCTGAAAATGCCCTACCCAAACGGCCCCCCTGTCATCTACCAATAAGGAATAGACAGAATTACTGCGAATCCCTTCTTTATCACTTACATCATGGTACAAAAACGACGCGTCACCTGCTGGGTTTTTATGTGAAAGAAAATGGACGCCATTGCCATCTGTAGCTATATAGACGGTTTCTTTTCCATCACTGGAAATGTCGGAAATAACATCGCATCCTAAAAGATCGTATGAGAAAACGTCTTCTTTTTTTCATATCAAAACGAACTACTCCCTGGCTCATTGTCCCTAAATAGAGGGTTTCCCCGATACGGGTGAGGCAACGGAAATAGTCGGCTTCGGGAACATTTTCCTGAAAATGCCAGGAATCAATCTTTCCGTCTTTCAATGAATAAGAGAACAAACCTTGCACTGTAGCCAGCCATAGTGCGGTTTTATCTTCATTCAGACAAATATCCATGATTCTGTTACAGGCAGCCAACATATTCCGGTCTGTCAAAACTTGGAGCAACTGACCGTCTTTTTGAATGAACAAGCCTTTCTCCGTACCGATATAAAGAATATCTCCATCCGGATAGTAACGTATTGACGGCAAAATCTATCTTTTCGGGAACAATTCTCTCCAACTGGCCGTTTGCACGGTTCAACGCCAAAGTCCGATACCATTTCCCACCCAAAGTTGCTTATTGGCAGTTTCCGTAATCGTATTTACACGTTTTTTTCTTCCGGAATCAATGCCCCGAAATTCAAAATGGCGCACTTTCACACCGTCAAAACGATCGAGACAATTATCTGTCCCTAACCATACAAAACCTTCCGAATCTTTATAAATGGCATTGACCAACAGTCCGGACAATCCATCGGACATGACGACATTACGGAATGTAATTCTGGGCTTGCAGTTCCACACCACAAACCAAATATATTAAAAAGAATCAGATATTTAATCGTGTTCTTCACTTACAACTGCTTCCTTTCATATTAAACATGTGACAAACATACATAAAAATCTCCAAAAGAGCACATTCCTTCTTATAAAAAAAGTCTCCCCTTCGTATCTGTTATATATGATAAACAAATACGAAGGGGAGAAATTATTTACTCAATGCTATTGAAGATTTATTGATATTTCACTTTCACATGAGCGTTTTTGTAAACAACAGGGAAGTTATTACCATTCACAATAACAGTTGTCGGTTTCTTCTCACTTCTGAACGTTGCATGAATCTTCGGTTGCCCGTCTATCCAAAGGTTCAACTTTTTACCTTCTTCTTTCTGAATTACAAATAATTTGGAAAGAGAAGAAAAATAAGTCTCCTTATCGCGTCTCAATGCACTGCCATGACAGATAAAGAGATCTTTTGCGTCAGCAGCTTCAGTACCTTCGGGATAAGAGACAGCAAACATATAAGCATCTGTCATCCAGCCGTCCGGCATAATCCATGAGTTGCTGTGCATTAGCCTGCCGTCTGCTAATTGATTAATATAAAGATCAGTCACTTTCCCTTTATGACGGATACGAAGCCCAATCCAATCTTGTCCCTCCCGCCGTTCCATTTGTGGCAAGTCTTTCTCATTGGGAGTCTCCTTTAATATAATGGCTGTCAGCCCTTTTATACGATTGACTTCTGCCGGCAAATGAAATGAATAATAGGTTTCAGTGCCTTTCAAGTCTTCAGTGGGAGCCTCTATTTCCTCCCAATACAAATCTTCCGGGTAGTCATGCACGAAATCGGATTTAGCCAGCAAACGAGGATATAACGGACGAATCACAACCGATGAGTTACCGTTCGTCACATTCACATCAACTCCCGACTTTTTATATGTCCCTTTGTATGCCATAACCATTCAAATTGTCCTATCTTATGTGTTTTCAAATCATCAATCATATAAATCACATTATCCATCCACAGGAAATGGCGGAAATTACGACTGAAATTATTAGATACAGGACCTGTTCCATTGGCCAAAACATATTTCACATTGCCCGCATCCAAGAGATGATAAAGATTTCCTCGCAAAGTAGAGCCGCTATACTGTTGTTCACGAGGTTGTCCCCCCCGTTGAACAGGACTACATTATGTGCCTGGCTTTGAAAAAAATAGTTGCGATAGGCAGGATTGGGATACCAGCAGTTTCCCCCGTCTTTAATAATATCAACCCCTTTATGAAAGACAATAAATGAGTTGGCATCTGCGTGAGAATGATTCCACGTATGACCGCTTTTCACAGCAAGCATCGTAGCATCCTTCTCCCAAGAAGTACGCATGGTGGCCCAACCGAAATCCGAGAATAGCTGTGAGGTTTTCAAATCGGGAGTTACGGGAGCTTTACTCAAATCAGGGGTATAGAGAAAGCCCATCGGACGATTCAGGAAAAATCCATCGCGATGCTGTCCTTGCTCTACCTGGGTTATATACCACAATATTGTTGGATCTTTCACCCCCAATGCATACAATAACATCATACTGGATTCTGCTGATACATTCTTATGGCTATCTCCAAAATTCAAACTATACAGCATACCTGTACGAGGATAGCATACTTGAGAAAAGTAGTTCGGAAGTTTTGCCAATTGGGGTATATTGCCGGGATTTTGTCCCGGATGAGTGTTTATCCAAGCGATTCGAAACAATAGGGCTTCCTGAATACCAAAGTTTGCATAATTCAAACTTTCATACATTCCACCGGCCTCATCAAAACTCTTTGCTTTCTGTTGCAATACATCACCGGCAAAATCAAACCATTCAGGAAGTGATTCGTGAAGTTGCTCCACCCATTCTTTAACCTCGGGAAGTTCATTCTGTAGGCTTAATGCTAATATTCCACCCTGGCATACACAGGAAGTCCACCAGTTGTGTCCCATAGAGTTCAAAGAATGGATTCGGGTAGGTTCCAACAGCCAGTCGCCCAAGGCAGGCTCTACAGCCAATCGTTTCAAGCCTTCGGCAATCTTTTTTCTTTCCGAAGAAGACATTATGTTATAAGCCGCATCATATCCTATGGCAGAAAGGAAGCTCTTATGTGCCATGCCCAGTTGCGAACGCCAGACTGGAATACGTGCCATCATTTCCATATCTCCCCAGGATTCGGCTTCCACAGCTTTCAAAAGAATCTCTTTGATTATATTTGCATACTCTTTATTATCCGTCATCAGATAAGCCAACGACAAATAATCCAACCGATTGAAATCTTTCTTTTGTAAAGCTTCATCGGCGGTTTTCTGAATATTCTCCCAGGCTTCCCGCAATTTCGGTTCATTCTGCATACGTTGTTTTACCTGCTGAATACGTTGAGGGGTGTACAAAAGGGAAGGATGATTTATCTTTTGTGCAGATACAAACGATGCAAATAATATTCCGATCAGGCATAGAACTATTTGTTTCATGATATTTATTGCTTTTTCATTTTACTGTTCAATATTGATTAAAAATTCTTCTAAAGCTGCATTGAATTCCTCCGGTCGCTCCATATTCATCATGTGCCCGCAATCCTCTATGATTTTCAGCTTTCCATTAGGTAGATATTCCAATATGGGAGGATTTTTTGAAAATTTGTTATCAGAAGAATGACCTTCTACAATTAAGGCAGGTACAGCAGGGTGACTCTTCTTCAATTCTTCAATAGCATCCAGCCCTGCTACTACCCGTACTTCTTTGTGCAGCGGTTGCCACGCATCCCATTCGTCAATCATCTGCCACAAAGGCACACGCATCCGTTCACGCTGGCTACCACCGGATTTCATTAATCCTTCAAACCACTCTTTCTTCATCACTTCCACTCCCTTCTTTTTCAGGGCAGCTATTTCGTCATCACGTACCTTTGCTTCTTCTTTAGTCATCGGCTCACTGGGACCTTTCGATTTCCGAATGTTTCCACTGGCTAAAAAAGCAGATAACATCCGGTCAGGGAAATACGCCAACATATCAGCAGTGACAAATCCACCCAAAGAAAGTCCGACGATATGCGCTTTCTTGATGTGCAAAAAGTCCATCAAAGTAACCAGATCTTCAACATGCATAAATTGATAATCTTCTGTTTGGGAAGAAGAAATGCCGTATCCTCTTAAATCATAGCGAATGACATGATACTTTTTCGCAAACACAGAAAATTGCTCATTCCACATACGATGGTCAAGCGAATGACCGTGTACAAAGATGATCGGTTCACCCTGACCGGCTTCCTCATAGTATAGAGAGCCGTTTCCTACATTGATACGTCCTTGTTTGACAACCAATGGCTTACCTTTTAGTATTTCCGAAACGGTCCGTGAAATGACAGGGCTGCCAAAGAAAGAAGAGAAACCGTCTTCTTTAGCAGAAGAACCTGTTACATGAGAAATGAAGAATCCGTAAACTTTATCGTGTTTATTTATCCACGGATAAGCACCGGCCCATCCCGGTGAACTAATCTGATAAGCTTCGCCTGTCTTTTTATCTATTAATTCACGCCATTCTCCTAATCCGTAGACTCCATTGTGGGATTGTCCTAGTCCTTTCGCTACATAATTATCCGAGTTATTCGAAGGGATTATGGCGCCTTTCACTTGGTCGGCCTGCATTTCTTTCACAGTTTCTGCTGATATAATTTGCTTGCCATTATACATTCCATCGTGATAAATCATGGACAGGAAGTGAAGATAATCATTCATTGTAGTACACAGTCCGCCCCCTAACATGGGTGCATGTCCGCCGTCCGTGTTGATTGGGGTAAAATGAGAGTTTTTCATCTCCAAAGGTTGTGCCAGCAGTTCCTGAAAAAGCGTCTCAAACTCCTCTCCCATCGCCACTTCTGCCATTCTTCCGGCAATTTGCATGGCAAGTCCACCATATTCAAAACGAGTGCCGGGAGTAAAGACTGTATCCAAAGGGAGAATTTCAGTGACTGCCGAATCCAAATGATTATAGTTATCTACACGAGGCTCGGGAAGATATGGACGTACTCCTGATGTATGGGATAATAATTGCCGGAGAAGAATCTTACCTTTAGCATCGTCTTTAAATTCCGGCAACCATTTTTCTACCGGATCATCCCATCCCAAATCAGTACGGTCTACCACCGCGCCTATGACAGCAGCCGCTACCCATTTTCCGGCAGAAGCGACATATACTTTTGTATCGGGTGTATAATCCCGATAGTTCTTCTGAAAAATGACGGTATCATTCTTCACTACACAAATGGATGCTCCGGAGTAATATCCCTTGTCTACCCATCCTTGGATAACAGAATCCAAAGAAGAGAAGTCATACAGACTTCCCTGACCGGATGATATTTTGCAAGAACCAGACAAAAAGCAGATACTTACAAAAGTGGCAATTAATAAACGATTCTTCATATCGTTGTTTACTATCTATTATTCTGATTGTAAATCCCAATATACGACATAGCGCTGGCGATGTAAATCATACAGCGGACGAATCACATCTCCTTGTTCTGTCGTAAACTTCAAATCACTTCCTACACGTTGCAAAGCACGTTCAGGGTGTTTCTTATCCAGTTTCAAAGAAGTGCGCAGATGTGCAGGAACATGAAAATTATAGGTATAATAATCATTATAAAGAGCCGGATTTGAGAAAGGAGCAGGTGCTTGCATACCTTCAGTTCCCCGTTCTCCCGCCAATACCAATGGACCATATAACAGAGCTGCCTTATCCGGGTTATCCGGAGTAGTTTCCAGTTTGATTTGCATCGGATAAGTAGCCGAGATTTGATCGCCATCTTTCCATTCACGGGTAATGACAATATAAGAACCAGATTTCTGTTTCACAGATATTTTCTTACCATTTACCAACACTTTTACATCCTTGCTCCACGAAGGATAGCGCAGATAAATAGTCGTGCGGACAGGATTTTCTGCCTGAAGAGTAAAACGTGTTGTTTCTTCCTGTGGAAATTCCGTTTCCTGACGGATTGTCAGTCCTTTTTCTTTCCAGGTTACCTGTGAAGGGATAAATAGATTTACATATATTCCCTGATTGTTATGGTAGTAGATGGCTTCTCCATATTTGGCATGATTCTCAAATCCACTACCTACACAACACCAGAAAGAATTCTCTTTGGTGCTATACAGTTTATGAGACCCGGAAAGCAAAGGCAGAAAATAAGCTACCATACCTGTTTCAGGGTCTTGTTGTCCCAAGATGTGATTATACAATGCCCTTTCATAATAATCCGCAATAGATGAATCGCCCGTCCAGCAAAAAAGATGGCGGCTAAGTTTGAGCATATTATAGGTACAACAAGTTTCTCCGGTATAGCCAGTCAGATGTTGGGATAACTTCTTCGGATCAAAGTAGTGTTCTTTGTCACTGCTACATCCCGGAGCAAAAGTATGATGGTCAATCATGGTGTGCCAGAAGAATTCCGATAGTTTCCTGCTTGTCTCGTTGCGGGTTAACTCGTAGTTGCGGGCTTCGGCTATCACTTTCGGGATGAAAGTATTGGTATGCTTCGTTCCCAAGTCATCACGAAGTTCTTTCAATGGGTCGATTACGTCATTGTGGTAGAAATATTCCGCCAGCCAACGATAACGTTCATCTCCCGTTATTGAGTATAAATTATAGAATGACTCATTGATACCGCCAAATTCATTGCGGATCATAAGTTTACGTGTTTCTTCACTAAGGGGTTTCAATTTATTGTATGCCCAATCACCCATTCGGGTGACGATAGTCAATGCTTTCTTATTATCCGCATACAGATATTGATCTATCAGCCCGGAGAAAAGTTTGTGCAGAGTATACCAGGGAGCCCATACACCTTTTCCCTGAATATTCCGGTTTATCAGTTCCTCGGGCCAGGCACTCAAATACCCGTTTTTCAGTGCATTCTGCACTTCTTCCAATCCGTTAACCAAGCTATCGCCTTTCAGTTTGAATATCTCACTGCCGGTAGCTGCGTACATCAAACCAAGTGCCGAGAGCATGTGTCCGGTAGTATGTCCGCGAAGTTCGCAATCCAAGGATTCCCAACCACCCAGTTTCTTCACTGTCATATATCCGCCCTCACGTCCGGCAAATACACCGGCATTGGTACGGAAGCTATGTAGCAGACGATTCACATCTATTGACGTCATCCAGGCAGAATCCCGAAGCATATTATCACGGAAACGACTTGGCAACAGGCGAACATCTTTCAAATCAAAACTTTCCGCCTGAAGGGGAGCGACTGTTTCCTTTTTCAACTTTCCCTGATGTTGTCCGGGATATACAGATTGAGCTGACACTATACCCGATACTGTCAATGAACCAAACAAGATTACCGTAACTAAAACTTTCTTATTCATATTATTTCTATCTTTTTATCTATAAGATACGAACAAGGTGCCTTAAACACTCAAAGCCACAAAATTATTTAATTAAGCTACAATTCTTTAATTTAAAGCCCACTTTCTTATAAAATTCATATGAAACGTCCTATCTTTATTCCCCAAATCAAAGAAAGGAGCTACATGGATTTACGTACGGCAAATGTTACAAGATATATTCTTCCTCTGCGTGAGGGGGGCTCATTGCCTGCTCTAGCCGAAGCTGACGATGAATTTAAATATGTAGTCAAATTCAGAGGGGCAGGACACGGAACAAAAGCGCTGATTGCCGAACTGATTGGTGGGGAGATAGCCCGTGCACTGGGTTTCAGAGTCCCCGAAATAGTTTTTCTGAATCTGGACGAGGCCTTCGGACGAACGGAAGCAGACGAAGAGATACAGGATTTACTTCAATGGAGTCGAGGACTGAATATGGGATTGCATTTCCTTTCCGGTTCGTTGACTTTTGATCCGATAGTACATCAAGTAGATGGAAAAACGGCTTCGCAAGTAGTATGGCTGGATGCCTTGCTGACTAACGTAGACCGTACCATTAAAAATACCAATATGTTGATATGGCACAAAGAACTATGGCTGATAGATCATGGGGCGTCCCTTTATTTCCACCATTCCTGGACTAACTGGCAAAAACAGGCACTGGTTCCTTTTGTACAAATAAAAGACCATGTATTATTGCCGTTTGCCGATAAACTGGAAGAGGTAGATATCGAATTCAGACAGATATTGACTTCGGATAAAATCCGTGAGATAGTCAATGCTATTCCCGACGACTGGTTGAACTGGACAGAAGGCACAGAAACTCCACAGGATTTGAGAGACATTTATATTCGATTTTTTTAGAAGAAAGGATGAAACATTCCGAAACATTTGTAAATGAAGCGCAAAATGCAAGAAAGGCACTTATATGAATACGCAGTCATCCGTTTCGTTCCTAAAGTAGAACGGGAGGAGTTTATCAATATGGGGATTGTGTTGTTTTCCAAACAAGCTAAATACCTGAAATCCCTCTATACGATAGATGAGAACAAACTAAAACTATTTTCTTCCGAACTGGATATGAATTGCCTGAAAGAAGGGTTACAGGTCTTTGACAAGATATGCATGGGAAATAAAGAGGGAGGAGCCATAGCCAATATGGATATTCCTGACAGATTTCGTTGGCTGACTGCAGTAAAAAGTTCCTGCATACAAGTATCTCGCCCACATCCGGGATTTTCTACTGATTTAGATAAGACTTTGGAAAGATTGTTCAAGGAATTAGTACTCTGATTCCTTGAACAATCTCTTTTGTCAAACTAACGGGCAGTAATATAAAAGCTCTGTTCTACTGCTTCAGCAGTCTGCACTTTAGGTTCTCCGCTACGCCCATATTGCCAGGCTACCACTGTCACCTTTACCGGAAATTTTGCACGTGGGGAATTTTAGTCAATACCAGTTTATCTCCCTTTATCTCTGCCGGACCTTCTTTTACATAATAGTAAACCGGAAGACCGGAGTCAGCAGTTCCATTTAAACTTATTTCTTTCACTGAAGCTTTTACATCGGATAGTTTCGGGAAAATTATACGTTGGGGTATCCCTTCCTTATTCCGGTAAGGAATACGAATCTCTACCTGCTGAACGGCACTCCGGTATTTATGATCCTGTTTTACGGAAGCCATCAGACAGATGCCTCCTGTACGTTTAGGATTATCCAATCCCATCCGATAGAAACGAACAGTAAAAGTTGTATCATTCACCACTTCCACCGGACCGCAAATTCTCGACATTCGAATGGGATGCGTACTGTGTTCTTTTTGAATATTCGTTCCTTAACGTATCTGTGTACACTGCTTTCAGGTGGAAAGTGACTCCGTCCGCTTCGGGTTGAAAAGAAGGAGACATACGTACATGGGATTTCGGATTGAAAGTGATCAGTTTTCCTTTTTGCTCAAAACCGATATACTGCTCTGTCTTTCCACGCTCATTGGCGTAATATTTTTCTGTGGCATCTGCCATTTCCTTATCAAAATACCAAAACGCATGGTTCTTGTCTCCTTTATACTTATCATAGGAAGCGGCTTCGGCTGTAGGCTTTTCATTCTTTCGCCAACGGTCTGCCAGCCAGCCATTCTTTGCTTCTACCGGAATTAACTGAATCGGAGCATCCAATGACGAATGCTCCGGCAACCGATATTCCACTGTCTTTTTCAGAAAGAGGGAAAGATAATCAATCAATTCATCGGATATGTCGAAATGTCCGTGTCCTGCATCAGCAAGAAATGAAAGGGGAGCATTCGGGTATTCACGACGATAATCGAAAGAGGTTATCAACCGGTCTTCCCACCATTCGTCCTCTCCCATTACCATTAATGAGGGGATCCCTTCAATCGTACGGGTTCCCCAATCCAAATTCGCACGCCCGTAACCCGTCAAATGAGTTCTGGGAGAATCACCGTGAATAGAGAGTACGGCCAATGTACGTTCAGGATTCCAGGCGGCAAAGTTCCACGGATAAGTAGCCATTGCCGAGTGTCCGATAGGGATGACCGGGGCAAACTCCAGTTCTGTATATCCGCTTACTTCAGACAAGTTCTTCATCATTGTTTCAAAGATTTGTTGGGTACCTTTTGTCACGTCCCAGCGTTGGTCTATTCCGGGAGTGATCCATATCTCTGCAATTCCCAGTTTGCCCATATTCTTCCGAAATTCAGGATGCTCGAAAATTGTTTCTTCGGTCATATTGTGTTGCCCGATGATGACGGCACGGACTTGTTTTCCGGTATCCATAGATAGGCAGAAGGGTGGGCGTTTGTCTCTTCTGAAATCAGCTCTTTTATTTCCACTGACCATTGCCAGGGGCTGCTGCCACCTTAGCAACCTGCATGAATAATGACAACAATACAACAAGAAAATATTTATTCATAATGCTTCTTTTAATTGATTTAACTTCCTATACTACGAATATGAAGAACAAAATACTCAAAAAACGACTATATATAATAGTAGATATTAAATGCAAAGATAGCGTTATCCGTAAAAAAGGTAGCAAAACCCGTAATCTATATAAAAACAGATTACCTTTTACAGACTAACTTTGCATAGAGGAAATAAAGATAATAAAAACATTAGAATACGCTTTTATTTTAATAATATACTTGATTATGGAAAAAGTAAAATTGAACAATGGCATTGAAATGCCTATTTTAGGGTTATGGTGTTTATCAGGTTACGCCTGAAGAGTGTGAACGTTGCGTGTCGGATGCAATCAGTGTGGGCTATCGTTCTATTGATACAGCACAAGCCTATCATAACGAAGAAGGTGTTGGAAATGCAATCAGTAAATGCGGCGTACCACGCGAGGAATTGTTCATCACTACAAAAGTATGGATTTCAAATGCCGGTTACGAAAAAGCTAAAGCTTCTATTGATGAATCACTTCACAAATTAAAAAGTGATTATATAGACTTACTGCTCATTCATCAGCCATTCGGTGATTATTATGGAACTTACCGGGCCATGGAAGAAGCATATAAGGCCGGCAAACTCCGTGCGATCGGTGTCAGCAACTTCTATCCTGACCGCTTTGTCGACTTGGCGGAATTCTGTGAAATTACTCCTGCCGTCAATCAGGTAGAGACACACGTTTTCAATCAACAGATAAAGTTGCAGGAAGTAATGAAAGAATATGGTACTAAAATTATGTCATGGGGACCGTTTGCTGAAGGTAGAAACGACTTCTTTACCAATCCGACTCTTCAGGAAATCGGTAAAGAATATGGCAAATCAGTGGCACAGGTCGCACTGCGTTATCTGATTCAACGCAATATCATTGTGATTCCTAAATCGACTCATAAAGAACGTATGATTGAGAATTTCAATGTCTTTCGATTTTTCATTAGCACCGGATGACATGGCGGCCATCGCTGCGCTTGATACAGCTAAAACCCTCTTTCTTCTCCCACTATGATCCGGAGATGGTGAAGTGGTTGATTAATTATAGTACCAAAAATGAATGAAACGATATGTATTCAAGAAATATTTGTGCTATATAAACAAGTTGTATGACACCCGGATCTCAAGCATGCTTTAGACAGGGTGTTGGTATGCCTGACATCCGGGTCTCGGTATTGCACGACACCCGGGTGTCGTGCAACTAATTCTTGCAGTATGTTATTTCCTGCTTTATTATTTATCATATTTATTTTTCCAATGGAGTGAAATGCAATGCGGCTCCGCCACTCGCTTTGAGCTTCAAAACAAGCTTATCCCCGGCTTTTATCTTTTTATGAGTACTGCGCACTTTCGTTCGTGTATTCAGCTTGTCGTCATCTTCGTACAGATGGAGCATATACTTCTTACCCGGTTCCAGAAAATCCGTAGTCAATGTAATTGTGCGGGCTTCCGTATTCGTCATTGCTCCTACAAACCAGTCATTCCCCGAACGACGTGCTTGAACGATATATTCACCAATTTCTCCATCTAACGCGCGGCTGTCATCCCATACACTCGGAATTGCTTTCCAAAATTCCAGTTCTTCTTCTCCCTGGTAGAATTCCGGTCTGTCATACCAAAACATAAATTGCAAAGGACTGTAATACACAGCTGCCATCGCCAACTGATGTGCTTTCGTATTCTTCACCCGGTTATTGAAATAGCAAAGCGTATAGTCTCCTGCACCTGCCAGATAGCGGGTGAAAGGAAGAGTCGTATTGTGCGTGGCATCCGGCATTTCTTCATTTCCACGAATACCCTCCTGCGTCATCAGGTTAGGATAAGTACGGCTGAAACCTGTCGGACGATATTCGTCATGAATATCTACCATCAGATCATATTCTCCACATTTACGAACTGCATCATGCAACCAGGTACTCCAACGCTGATTACCTATCTGTACAAAACCGAACTTGATACCCTTCAATCCCCATTTTTTATACAATGGCAATAAAGAATCCAACTGTTGTACCAATGCGCGTTGATTGACATATACCATTAATCCAATGCCTTTAGATTCAGCATATTTACATAAAGCAGGTATATCAAGGTCTTTGTCCGGAGAAACAGTAGTAGCGTCCGAACTCATTTTCATTTCCGGTCCGTACCATCCTGCATCCATGTGCACATACTGAATACCACGTTCTGCCGCAAAGTCAATGGCTGCTTTTACTCTATCTTGTTTCAAGTCGCCCGAACGGAATACTTTCCCGGGTTTGATCCAAGAAGTATCAGCCAGTTTGCAAGCCGGATTCAGATTCAAGACAAGATCATTATTATTAATTAAATCGACCGGACGTTCGGCAGCCATGATTACACGCCACGGAGTGCTGTAAGGAGATATAATATCGACACTACTATACAGGCTTGTCTCCAAAGTGGAAGGTTTCTCTGCCGATAAACGGAATTTACCACGAACATAATCCACCATTTCCGCTTCCAACAAGGCTACAGATAATCCATCAGGCAGTTCCAATGTCAAAGGACGCTCACTCTCCTCTTTGCCCCATCCTTCCAACGGACGAAGTTCATAAGATCCTTGCGCCCAACGTTCATAATACGCCATCGTTCCTTCAGGCATTGTGAAGCTAGTCTGCTCACCGACGATATGCAAGAAAAGACCGTTTGTCATTTCCGGAAAATGATAACGGAAAGCAACTCCTTCATTATAGGCGCGAACTATGATATTCATAAAGTAGTTCTTACGCTTATCATAACCACCATCCCGATTACCTTTTCCTTCTCCTTCTTAAACTTCAAAGTCATCTCATTATAGCAATCACGAACCTCCGCACGCTCGCCATATACAGGCTTCCATATCTCGTCCGTCTTTTGATGTTCAGTCTCTGTCAACTTCAGATTTTCACACCAAAAATGACAAGTATCATTCGGTATACCCAACGCCGATTCAAATAACTGATTTTCAATCAGAACACCCAGTTTACTTTCTTCAATTACCGGACGATTCTTATAAGTCAAGGTATAATACATTTGTGCATTATCCTCTCCCACCGCACGTTGATAAAAGGTAAAACGATAAGCTCCATCAGGAGACGTCAGTTCCTGACGGGTTTCTGTCATCACATCTTGCGCTTTTATCAATGCCGGTATCACCAACAACAAAAGCAAAATTCTTTTCTTCATTCTATTTACGTTCATGTTTATTCATCTTTCCTATTATATACGAACGAGAAAGAAATTATACTCAAATGTTTATTACCTGAAAAGCTTATTCCATCTGTTCCCTATAAAAAGTAGGTGTCATTCCTGTCACCCTTTTAAAAATGCGGTTAAAATGTACAGGTGATTCAAATCCGCAAGTAGCACTGATTTGAGATATATTCATCATACTACTATTCAATAGTTTACAAGCATATCCTATACGCATATCAAGTACATACTCTTTGAATGTTTTTCCTGTGTTTTCTTTTAAAGTATCGGCAGAAAGCAGTAGGGTTCATCGCTGTATAAGAAGCAATTTCATCCAGACCGATAGACTCGGTATAATGCTTATTCAAATAGGCAATCACTTTTTCCATTCTTTCATTACGCATAATCGAAGGAGACGGAGTATAATGGGAAGTAGTCAGATATTTCCTGTGATTGCTGGTAGCCATCATCTGTAGAAGTGAAAGCAACAGGATAATTTGTTCCGCTCCTTTGGCAGAAGGTATTTGTTTTAACAGGTTAATGAGTTTTCCTGAACGGGTAACAGTGAATTTAATTCCCCTGCAAGCATCTTTCCAACAGATTCCTGATAGGAATAAACTGCGAGTATTGAGAGATGGAATAATGCATGAAGTCCTTCTCAAACTGAATATTCACTCCTTTTACTTTCAGTTCGGATTCTTCTCCGTTATCTGATTCTTCCCCGCCATCCGGTGGACTTTGCATACTATGAGGCAGTTCGGAACCGAAAAGAATCAAATCACCTTTTGAATAGGAGATAATGCTGTCACCCACCAGACAATCCCCCTCTCCCTTCTCCACATAAATAATTTCATACTCACTATGAAAATGCCACGGATACGTGAAACGCGGATATTCATAAAAGCGGGCACGGACGGGATTAGAAGTCGTAATAGTCAACTTCTCATTCATTATCTTCCTCATAAATCTCCTTTCTAAACTACTTTTGCAAAGATAAGTAAATATCTTGCAAAGATACGCATCATAGCATGTGTAAAAACCCGCTATTTTTGCATCCATCATAAAAACATTTGATAGAACCATGAACGAATTATTTAGTATTGCCGGTAAAGTCGCTGTTATTACCGGAGCAGGTGGTGTACTGGGCGGAAATATTGCCCAACACCTTGTACAGCAGGGAGCAAAAGTAGTAGCTATTGACATTCGTCAGGAGCAACTGGACAATCGTGTAGCTGAACTCAAACAATACGGTGACGATGTAATCGGTATCATCGGTAATGTACTTGACATCTCTAATTTGGAAAAAGTAGCCGAAGAAATCGTAGCTAAATGGGGACAGATTGATATTCTGCTGAATATTGCCGGTGGCAATATGCCGGGAGCTACCCTTGAACCGGAACAACATTTTTATGACATGGATATTTCCTGTTGGGAGAAAGTGACTAATCTGAATATGAACGGAACGGTTTATCCGTCTATGATATTCGGTAAAGTAATGGCAAAACAAGGCAAAGGATGTATCATCAATGTATCCTCAATGGCAGCATACAGTGCTATCACCCGTGTACCGGGATACTCGGCTGCAAAAACTACCGTAGCCAATTTCACTCAATGGCTGGCAAGCGAAATGGCACTTAAATACGGTGATGGTATCCGTGTAAACGCTATTGCACCGGGCTTCTTCATCGGCGACCAAAACCGTCGTGTACTCATCAACCCGGATGGTTCACTGACAGACAGAAGCAAGAAAGTATTGGCTAAAACTCCAATGAAACGTTTCGGCGACATTAAAGAGTTGAATGGTGCAGTGCATTTCCTATGTAGTGAAGCCGCCAGCTTCGTAACCGGAGCAATGCTGCCTATCGACGGTGGTTTCAGTGCATTCAGCGGAGTTTAAGCAATAAATAATAGCCTGTTATAAAGAGAAAGACTATGATGGAAAAGACATGGAGATGGTTCGGCAAAAGGATAAGATAACCTTGCCGATGCTCCGACAGATAGGGGTGGAAGGGATTGTCACTGCTCTGCATGATGTACCGAACGGTGAAATATGGACAGTAGAAGCTATTAACGATTTGAAATCATACATCGAATCTTATGGTCTACGTTGGTCGGTAGTGGAAAGTCTTCCTGTATGCGAAGCAATCAAATATGCAGGAGCAGAACGTGAACAGTTGATTGAGAACTATAAAGTAAAGCCTTGCCAATTTGGGTAAATGCGGCATAAAGACAGTATGTTACAACTTCATGCCCGTTATCGACTGGATACGCACAGACTTGCAACACCCTTGGCCGGATGGTACCAGTTCCCTATATTACGACCGTATCCGTTTTGCTTATTTCGATATCCGAATCCTGGAACGTGAAGGAGCAGAAAAAGATTACACTGAAGAAGAACTTCAGAAAGTTACCGAATTGGATAAGGTTATCACAGAAGAAGAGAAAGATGCCCTGATTGATACAATCATTGTCAAGACACAAGGTTTTGTCAACGGTAATATCAAGGAAGGAGATAAAAATCCGGTTGCCATCTTCAAGCGGTTACTCGCTCTGTACAAAGATATAGACCGTGATACATTGCGTGAGAATATGCGTTACTTCTTATCTGCCATCATGCCCGTATGCGAAGAATATGGTGTCAATATGTGCGTACATCCGGATGATCCTCCATTCCAAATATTAGGTTTACCGCGTATCGTTACCAATGAAAGTGATATTGAATGGTTCTTGAATGCCGTAAATAATCCTCATAATGGATTGACTTTCTGTGCAGGCTCTTTGAGTGCAGGCGAACATAACGATACACGTGAGTTGGCTAAGAAATTTGCAAAAAGAACTCATTTCGTACATCTGCGCAGCACAGCTGCCATGCAAGGTGGAAACTTCATTGAAAGTTCTCATCTTTCGGGAAGAGGACATCTGATTGACCTTATCCGTATTTTCGCAAAGGAAAATCCGGGATTACCTATGCGTGTAGATCACGGACGGATGATGCTGGGAGACGAAGACAAAGGCTACAACCCGGGATATTCTTTCCACGGACGTATGCTAGCTCTTGCACAAGTAGAAGGAATGATGGCTGTAGTGGATGATGAGAAAAAACGACAGATAATATTATAATCATCACAGTATTCACAATAATAAAGGCTTCGTGAAAATCAAAGCTAAAAACAGCCTTGATCTCATGAAGCCTTTAATTTATCATTTTATTAATATCTGTTTAGTCTTGCCCTCTCTCAAAACCAAAGGTTTCCTTTCTTCTTTCTGTGCCCATTGCTGAAGGGCTTTTATGGCTAATCGTTGAAACATTGCTAACTAACTTATTTATAATCAATACAAAGATGGCATACTTAGCGCAAATCCAAAGCAAAATATAAGATTTTTATATTCAAATCCAAAGCAAAAAGTATTCATTCTGTGCACAAAACCAAAGCAAGTTGTTACAAAAGAATATTTCCAACGCGTGAGATGTCCTCTTATTCCCTATATCTGTTCTTTCAGGATATAGGGCTTTCTTCTGTCTTTATTTGATTCCAAAGGAATATCTGCTCGGCCAAAAGCCGCAATACTAACCTACCATCTTCTATTCCGACATACTCTATCCCTTTGCTTTTCTTTAAAGTTCTATTCCCTCAACAATGTTCTTCACTGGAAGTTGCAGGAAGATGTAACGTTGCAGTTGTATTTGCCGGAACTGTACACTGATAAATAACTGCATCTTCTTCTACTCTCCAACTACTTTCGATACGTCCATACATAGAATCATAATATCCTTTGGCATAAGTCATATTCCCACAGGTATCCACTTCTGGTTTCAGCACAAAGTGTTTAAATCCGGGGAAGTTTTCATCCCGTTCTATACCTAAAGAGTAATTGTACATCCATGCGCCAACTGCACCAAAAGAATAATGATTGAAAGAATTCATACGGTTATTTCCACCGAATCCATCTTCATGGGTATAGGAATTCAACCGTTCCCAAATGGTAGTGGCTCCTTGCTCCACCGAATACAGCCACGACGGATAGTTCGTCTGCTGTAACAACTTGTACGCCGCCTCACTGCAACCATTATCGGACAATGCTTTACTAATCCATGCCGTCCCGATAAAACCGGTCATCAACGAATAAGGAGGACACCATCTGCCTTGCTCTGTCCTATTTTCTCTGACAATTGTTTCCATCAGATTCTTGACAAATTTCGGTTTATTCTCTTCATCAATGATGCCGAATACCAACGGGAGGACATAAGAAGTTTGTGTATCCACCAACGTTCCCTGCTTCTTCGGTACGAAAGCGGAGTGAATGGTCTTGCAGGTTTCCGGTTGCAGGTAAGTGCTATTGAAGAAAGCCTTTCTGTCGCTGTGCAACTTCCGATATTCTTCCGCATCTGTAGTCTTACCCAAGATAGTGGCTATCTTGCTCATTAATTCGAGGTCATAAATAAAATAGGCTTCCCATAAGAGAGATTTATCATTCCTGTTATCTTCAAGACCGAGCCAATCACACAAATCACCCCATGCCCTGCTCTGTACAAGCAGATTTGTTTTCGGGTCGATGGTCTTGTCGAGGATATAGGAAATATATCGTTTCATGGCGTCATAGTGTTCAGCCAAGAGAACTTTGTCTCCGTATTGCAGGTAACACTCCCAAGGAACTGTGATTCCGGCACTTCCCCACAGCAAACCACCGAATCCTCCACCCAAAGGAGCAATGTCCGGAAAGCGACCATCTTCCCGCTGTACATCACGCATAGAACGAAGGTATCTTCTCAAAAATTGAGGTACGTCCGCCAGGTACGTAGCCGTACGGGAGAATACGGAAATATCTCCTGCCCATCCCAAACGTTCGTTCCGTTGAGGGCAGTCGGTGGGGATAGACATAAAATTGGCAAAGGAAGACCAAGTAATATTCCCCCACAACTTATTTACTTTCTCGTCCGATGTTTCGTAACGGGAAGCCAGCTCGTGAATGGAGCTAAGCACTACTCCTTTCACCGACGCTGCGGGAAGGGGTTCATCAATACCGGTTATTTCCACAAAGCGATAACCATGATAGGTGAAACGGGGAAAAATCGTTTCTTCACCTCCTTTAGCGATATAGATGTCCTGTGCCATGGCAGCACGGATATTCTCTAACATAATCATTCCGGTGTTACCTTTATATTCGGGCAAATCCGGATATTTCACTTCAGCAAAACGCAGACATATTCTTGTTCCGGGTTTCATACCGGACAGTTTTATCTTAGGTACACCGACCATATTCTGTCTCATATCATAAACAAATACACCGGGGCGTACTTCCTCCACCGAGAGGGCGGTCAGCTCCTTTTTGCTTTTACTGTCTGGCCGAACTGCCCTATCAGTTCAAAGTCGGAATAATCATTTACCCGAGGTTTATCCGGATTTCCTTCCATACTGACGTTGCCTTCCAAAGCTACTTCACAGGCAGGTTTCCAGTCTACGGCATTATAGGAAGCCGTACTCCATCCTTTCACCCTCGCATCACGCAAAGCGTCGTATACTTCTCCCTGAAAGAAGCTACCATAACAGATAGGACCTCTATTGTAATATTGCCAGGTAGAGGGTTCGGTTATTACAACCTTCTCCTGTCCATCTGCATAAGTGATTACCAGTTTTGCCAGTAATGACTGGCGGTCTCCGAAAAAGTTCCAATTATCTCCTGTAAAGGTTGCTCCTCCGCTCCACAATCCTTCGGACAGTAAAGCACCGAGTGCATTTTGACCGGAATGGATATATTCTGTTACGTCAAATGTCTGATATAAGTGCGTTTTGTTATATTGGGTGATTCCGGGATTGAAATAATCATTCCCTATCCGTCTGCCATTCAGATATACTTCATAGATACCGCGTGAAGTAACATATAACCGCGCCTTCTTTATCTTCGCCTCCGAAGAAGCAAAGAGCGTTCTGAGCATGGGAGCCGAATGGGATTCAGGAGCAAAAGTAGTGAAAGTGTCCGATATCCTACCAACTATACGGCATACTGAATCTTGCAACGTAGTAATTACATTCGCCGGACTTCGAAAGTTTGCAATTTCTACTTTTGAGAAAGAAGCTGCCTGACCGGCAGGAACAAAATACCCCACATCTCCTACCACCGGAAAAGCGATAAAGTCACCGCCCTGCCCTAAAGGATTCAGATTGACAGAGCCGATCTGCTTGTCGGTATTGTCCACATAAAACTGTGTAAAACCTAAATTCGAGCGAAGGGTCACCGTGTGCCAATCGTATTTATTATGTTCATTGACCATCTCCTGCGGAATAGCGAAACTTTTATAAGGAATGTCTTTCTTATCATCCGGATGGTAGCCTACACGATATATATTCAACACCGCATCTTGCCCCGAAAGCAACGGAGTGATATTCAATTCAACCTTTATATATGATTCGTCTTTTTTGTTTTCCAGCTGATAGAGGTTCTTATACCGTTCCATCAAGCGCTCATCATTCGCTCCATAAATAAATCCCGAACAGGTGGTCCTTGTCGTTTCGTCCAACCGCAAGGAGAAGTTCAACTTAAAAACCGGAAGATAATGGGAATAGAATGTCCTATCCTCATCCCCTGCTCCAATCCATTTCGCACCGCCCCATCCCTCATAGGCACGATCACTACTCATCAGCCCGGTTTCGAACCAGGAAGAAGCGGATACTTTTCTATGTTTCGTATCCCATATATGAACCGTCCACTGATAGCGGGTAGCAGCTTTTAACGGAAGTCCGGCATATTCAATATTCAAAGATTGATCATCGGTGATTTTCTTTGAATCCCATACTTGCACGCCAGCCTCATCGATTACAACGATTTGACGAGCTGTCTGCAATAAACCTCTTTCATCAGTATCTCCCTCCATTTGCCAACTGAAACGGGGGTTCTCTACATCAATTCCCAGCGGTGTCACAGCATATTCCACTTGCAGTCTTTTCAATTGAAAAGGAGAATCAGCTACACTTGGTAAATTGTTTATCAATGTAAGGACTAGAAGGTAAATGTATCTTTTCATTTCGTATCAGTATAAGAATAGTGCAAGAATAAGAGCATTTCAGCTATGGGAGTTAATATGATGGCAGCATGAGAGTAACTGTTTACTGCCCCATACTTCATATATTAACCTTTAATCAAACAGAGAAGCTCACAGCAGTGAGCTCTTCTATCCACAAATGTAAGCCCAAAAGCCCACTGCTGTGAGCCTATCTATTCACACCTGTAAGCTCTTGAGAAACAAGACAGCTTGCAAGAAGAATATAAGGAGCCATCATTACAATACTACAGGCCGACATAATATCCAACGGGGTATGAGAGCAAAAAGTTACCCTCATGCTACCATCATACTTACCCTCATAGCTCAAGCACCGATGAATAAGGGGATTCAAGAGACTATGAGGGTATGACAGCAAAATTGAATAAAACTTTTAGTTGAAAAGTTACTTTATTCTCACTTTTCCTACAAAATCTTTCTTATCCACGTTCAACTCTTCCAATGTAGTCACCCGTTTACCGTTCAATACGATATTCTCGAACAGAATATTCTCTACTTTGCGGTTCTTATCATAACCTTCTATCAAGGAAGGATTGATATACTTGCCTGTACAAGAGATATTACGAAACACAATATCCTTCACGCCTCTTCCCGGACCGGTATTATACTTTTGGTTATACATCACACGAAGATGGAACAGTTGCCCTTCCTGAATATTTTCGACCCGAATATCCTCGAACGTTATGTTGCGTGCCAAGTTATGGTCTCCAACGTTGATGGTCATACATCCTTGATAATTGCGGTCGTCTTCATCATGCTCCAAGATATCGATATTTTTGAATAACATATCTTCGAGCACTTCATCTCCGTCTTCGTATTGCCATGCGTACCGATATTAATGGGGTGCGCAATATCAGCCCAAAGAGTAGAATTCTGAACACGTACTTTCCGGCAATCTCCATAATAATTCCAACGGTGAGTATAGAAAGCAAGACAATCATCGGAATTACGCAGAAACACATCATCAATGACAATATCGGAGCAAGACATGAAATCCAGTCCGTCACTCCACCCTTGATAGCTGAATGATTTCAGGTTTTTGATGGTTATTTCTTGACTTTGTCCGCCGGAAACGGTATAGTGACGTGAATTGACAACAGTAATTCCATCAATCAATACATTTTTGGAATATGCCACCGATATGCCCTGTTGCGGTTCGAGCAACATACCATATCCCAGAATCTTCACATTTTCTACGCTGTCACAATTAAGACAGCCTTTCAGCACTGCCCCACCTTCCAAATAGACCGTAGTGTTGGAAGGAATACGGAAGCACTTGCCTGCCGCATCGGTAGGTTCATGGATACCGGACTCAAAATACATCACGTTCGGATCATTCTTATCAGGTATATCCTTAATTATCGGATTGGCAAATACGTGCAGATTATTCAAACGGTCACCGTTAAATTCTACAGATAGTTTTTGTGGCTTATCCAATGTGAACAGCAGAAAGTTTCCGTCTATCTTCGGCTGAATGCCTTTAGATAGTGGACGTACTATTGCCGAACGGATCTCTCCATTGTTCTTCCGTATTAATACTTCCACTTTACCGGAAAAATCAAACTGCACCATAGTTGCATCCGATTTTGTATCCATATCCACCTTTACGTTATATTCGAAAAGATCTACCCAATCTTTTTCACCTGCTTGCCGTACTTTTACTGTGTAGTCGTCGTTGTGACGGGCATAGTAAATACCTTGCGGGACAGGGTATACGAGTATTTCCGCCCGTAAAATACTATTCCACCCTAACAACAATAAAAATACAACTATTAACTTTAATGATATCTTCATATTAAATAAATTCATTAAACACATTCTGCTTTTATCTTGCAAACATCAATGTACCGAATCCTAATACATCGTAACCGCCGGAATTGGGATCATAATATCCACCGCCACCTTCTACACCCACATATTCCGTAGCGATTTTAGTATATTTCAGTTTTTCATCCGACATATTTTTGATACTCTTATAATGATAATACGGCAATGCCCAAATAGCACGTTTCATCCACTTTCCACCTCCTACAACTGTCTGTTCTTCGGAGAAATGCCATTCCACTGATTGTGTTTTTGCCATATATAAGTAGTGAAAGGCACGGTTTCCTCTGTATAGTTGCAACATGCAGCATACTCACATCCCCGCAAGAAAAGATTATCATCATACGCAAAGAAATCATCTCCCTGACTCCATGCTAACTGGCAAATAACACCAACCAAACCGACACACATTAACGTATGGCCCTGATCACGTCCACTTTCCTGCCATTGTGCAAAATTGTATTCGGGTGAATAGTCGTAATAGATAGCACGACGCAAACGTCCGTTTGTCACTCCCGACTGGAAATGTTCAATACCTTCATTATAAATATCACGCCTATCGGTGACAATGCCAATAGCGATTGTAGAAGCAATGTTGCACAATCCCCAGTTTGCCCAATAATGCAAGTGGTTAGTATCATGATGACGCACCAGGAAATCCTTATTTGGCCGGATAGAATACTTTTAATAACCACTGTTGAAAAGCCAAAAATCTTCGGGATCCCAACCTTCATATTCCCGCAATAATTGACCGGCAATGGCGAACTCATAACCATAAAGCCCTGCAGCCAAAGAAACATTAGAGTTGCCAGTAACTCCAACACAGATCTGTACCCATTTATTCAAGTTTTCAACAGCCTTAGCGGCATATTCATCATCATTTTCTATCTTCCAACGCAATGCCTGCTGGTAAGCTATTGACGCTCCACGTGCTGCATTGATATAGTTTTCCCCTACCGTTGCCCCATTTATAGTCACTGCCGCTCCACGCACAATATACTCAACCGGATATGTATCCGTATTTTTCTGAGAGAAAGAACTCTCTTTCAACATCTGATAACCCGTGATCCACGGCTCTTCCATGTCTTTTTCTCACGAATACGGGCAAAATCTTCTTCAGAATGTATTCCTACCTTTTCCATAGGTACTGAGTTGTCTTTCAATTCAACCTGAACAAGATTGACATTATTGTCGGGCAGAATAATTTTATTCAAATCGGTTTCTACACCTAAACTCGGCAAATCAACGCCATCACCGCATCCTGCGAAGGAGAAGAGGACGAGTGCGGCTGCTATACAACATATTTTCTCATAATAATTTTCATTTTAAAGATTCGGTGCAAGTAATGCAATCATTATAAGACTGCATTACTTTGGGTAATTGATTATTTCAACAGAACTTTGATAGACGATATTTTTAGTGCTCTATTACTATCAAAATGAACAGCAAATCCTAGGGTCGTTTCACCCTCATAATCTATAGTAAGATTTTCAATAACGAAACGTCGGTCTTTGTAATTTTCATTATAAGTTTCTCCTAGTTTATAAAAATCAACAGATTTAAGTAAGTTTGTATTTTCTGTCCAATTTCCACTTGCATCCATATTAGGAGTTTGCTCCTCCCTCCTTTAGAGATAAACAAACCGGCTTTCTTTCGACCGCCTCCGCTTGTGGCAAGTTCTGCCACATCAATCACCACATCATAAATGCCCTGAGGTATATTAAAGATCTGGAACATCTTTCCATTCATTTTTTTGGATCGGCCTTCCCATCCGCTTTGGATTACCAATAATCCCCCTTGATCATTCATATACAACCCTTCACCAGGCATTTCAATTTCAGATTCATTATGGCAGAAACCATCATTGCCAGCACCATAGTTAAATTTCCAACCTACAGGTGTGCAATGTCCGCTCGTCTTTCCTTCTTTGGATTCGAACGGCTGTTTCACATTGGTTAATATATAATCCGAAATATCACTTCCCGCTTTCAACATATTCAGCTTATCGCTGCTCACCACATCCACCACAACATTATCAAACTTGAGCGTTATCACATCTTCCCCTTCAGCACATTGCTCAGAGACGCTAGCAGTAATTTCCGTATCACTTACTACTGTATAGTTCAAAGTCTTGTCCTCCGAACGTGGCACTGGAGATTGTACTATTCCGGAAGCCTGTTCCTTTGATAGTAACAGTATTACCTACTTGAACAGCTTTTGAACTGAACTTATTATCAGTCTCAACGGAAGTGATTACGGGCGACGCCAATATTTCAAACGCCGCATAGCCTCCCATATTCATTTCAACTCCATGAATAGTCATTGACAGAGGAATGTCACCAAATGTTGTCAATGAAGGCACCTTAACCTCAAAGGTGTTTCCACCCGTTATTGTTATATCAGTAGCCGGAGTTTCACCGAACATCACCTGAATATCTTCTTTGTCAATTCTTCCAAGGTTTTCGGCAACAACGGTCACCACTGCACCTACGTATCCTTTCAATGGCTCAATACTTGTCAGCACCGGATTCGGAAGAATCTCAAAGTCTAAAGTCTTTTCTATCTTCTCGAAAGGAGTAGTTACAGAAATCGTATAATCTCCCGGCACAAGTGTGGCAGGTATCTGCATATCCAACAGTTCATCTTCTTGTGTTTTCACTTCGGCTTCCACAGCATCTCCTCCGGCTTTAGGAGTGAAGAATGCTTTCACTGGTTGCAACACTACCGTTTCATCCAGCACCGCCTGATTAAGATTTGTTCCGCTGACAGAAGCCATTCCCGTGGCATATCCTGCCGCCTCCCCTTTTACAGCATCCAATGAAGCATGCTTAAGAACAGTAAATGCGACGGGCACATTGACCGGCTTGTCTGTAATATTAAGTTTAATCTCCCCACTTTGCGCACCTTCCGGCACTTTCACAGAGAAACTTTCCATTTCCGGTTCCGCCATAAATGTAGCACTTTCCTCTTTTCCACTAAACAGTACTTTATAATGAGCTGAAGGAACTCCTAAATCGTGACCATTAAATTTAATTTCATCGCCGACAAAACCATACGAAGGAATCACCGTCCTAATACCCGGAACCCCGAGTACGTCGTACATCAATTGCGTATCTACACGTTGCCCGTAAACTACTACGGAGATACGCCCGGCAGTGGTACCCTCCGGAACTCTTACGGTCAGTTCTTCATCTTCACAAGAGATGAGTTGCAATTTCGTATTGCCGACAAATACCTCCACATCATTTGCGATTATGCCAAAATTTGTCCCGTAAATAGTAAATTCATTTCCCACGTAACCAACTGCATCCGAAACGGATGTCACCGTCACGACAGGATCCTGATTCTGCATACGGATGACTTCTTCATCATCCCCGTCGCACGATGCAGCAAATACCGTAAACAAAACCGGCAGTATATAATTATATATCTTCTTCATACTTGTTGCTTTTTATATTTTTACTCAAGAACCAACTTCACTTCTGTTATTTTAAAATAAGAATTAGCACCACTATTCATTGTAGTAAGGAAGCCAATCAGCACATCAGTCTCTCCCTCCAAATTGAACGAAGCAGTCACGAGTTGCCCTGAAGCACCATCAACTGTTGAAGTCTTATATGAAGCATACACACCTTTCGTACCATCCAAAGTTGCAACCTGATCAGTATCCGGGATATCATTTTCTTCCGTTCCTTTTACAATAAATGCTGCCACAAAATTTCCGTCGAGTACTTTTGTATAGGCATACGTCACTTCCAATCTGTACGTCCCCGGACGTAATTTAACTTGTTGGTACATCTTACCGTTAGCATATTGCTTCTTATTCCAGCCGTGTTGGAAGGCCAGCGTATATCCTTCCGCCGCCTTATATTGCATTCCGGAAACAGTCGTACTACCATCTGCGTTAAAAAGACACCGCATTCTGTATCCAATCGGCAGGTGTCCACCATTCACCATTCTTCCAACTTTCTTCACTCGCTTTAGCAAACGGCTGTTTATAGTTTTTCAGATAAACAGAAGTCACGTCACCTTTGCATTAGGATTAAACAATGCATTTCCTGTCATAGCATATCCGCGAATTGTAATAACCACATTACCGGAAACCCAATTTCTGGGGGTGACAGCTTCGATGGTAGACTCATCCACCAATCGTATTTCCTTAGCTGATGTCCCGTTAAAACTAACTTCAATGTCATTAACATCCGTTCCGAAATTTTCACCGGTAATCGTTACTACATCATCCTCTTCCGCTACTCCTGTTCCCAAAGGATTATCAGAGACAACGGAGTGCACGTATGGTGTAGGCAACACTTTGTATTGACCTATTACACCCACATCATTCGTCCAGATTTGCATTGTTACGTCACCGCTTGCAGCTCCGTCCGGCACTTCCACTACAATGCGATTATTTTACACATCAATACTTTCGTCGCTAGTACACTTCCGAAAAAAACTTTCACAGGTTCCGTACGATCACCGAAATTTGTTCCGGTAATAACTACTTGTGAAGAAACATATCCGATATTCGGTGACATTCCGGATACTTCCGGCATCGGATATTCATATTTTTTTATCTGCGGATCTTGTTCGCAAGCATAGAACAGCAACACAAACAATGTTACCGCAAATATTCCAATCATATTTCTCAATAAATGTTTCATATATCCTATTTTTAATTAATAGATTATTAGATCTCGGCTAATTAATATCCCGGATTCTGTTTTAAATTCGGATTCAGATTAATCTGGTGTTGAGGTATCGGCCAAAGATAATGTGCTTTACGTACAGTACTATTAGCCTTAGGAGAAATCACAACACAAGCATGTTCTTTTCCATCTCCTGTTATTACTGTTTCCTCACCATAAACATACGATTTAGCATCGTACTTCGAAGTCGGATTTCCAGATGCATCTTTAAACGGAGTGCTATATCCTGCTTCTCCGACTACTCTTCCCAAACGGGACTGATTCAACGTTTCTTCCAAGATTCCCCAACGTTTCAAATCATCATACCGGAAACCTTCCATATAAAGCTCTACAGTACGTTCACGACGAATCTCGTCCAACATAATCTCTGAAAACTCCTTTTCTGAATTAAGTTGTTTTTAATCTTCTCTACCAATGCATTGGTAAGATGAGCCACTCCGGCACGATCACGCAACTTATTGATTGATATCCCTAGTTGGGCATCCGTTATTTCACCATAACGTTCCATTATAGCTTCCGCATAATTCAAGCAGACTTCCGCCAAGCGCAGTACCGGATAATTGGCTGATTCTTTTTTATCACCCACAATAGGGTTACGGAACTTCTGGTCACCATACCCTGAAGTGCTACCAATAGATTCGGCCGGACCTCCTACATATGCCATCAGGCGATAATCACGATTCTGATACTCATCTGTAACATTCTGATATCCTTTAAACTGTTCATTATTAGTTGTCGGCATTCCGTTGGTGCACACAAACATATCAATAAACTTACGGGTAGGATAAATATAATTCATTTCATTATTCAAGGAAAATGCACCTGCATTCAGAACACGGTCAAAAACAGAGTAAATAATAAACTCTTTATTGCTATCTTTTCCATAACCTCCTGTCTGACTTCCATCTTCCAAACAGAAAAGATAACGACTGCTCAAATTATCAAGTTCGTTATTATGGTTCCAAATTCTAAAAACCTCATCATCCAATACATCTTTAGAAAGAGATATTGACTCCTCCAAAACTCATTTACCTGATCACTTTTCGGACCTGCAGAGCCTTCATAATCGGTAGATGTTTTATTGTATTTGCGCCAAGTAGCTTCATACAGCAACACACGAGCCTTAAATGCTTTTGCCCCTTGCTCACTTATATGTCCTTTATCCGACGTAGCAATGTTCTGCTCTTTTGGCAATCTGCTGATAGCATTTTGAAGGTCACTAAGTATCAGGTCCGCCACCTCATAACGGCTGTTACGCGGTTTTTGCAATTCCGGTGAATCCGTATCGAGAGGAACTGTAATAATAGGCACGCCTCCAAAATATTTCAACAGGTAAAAATAGTTATAAGCACGAAAGAAATACGCTTCGCCAAGATAGGGATCAATTTCACTCTGGTTACCACTATACGCTTCCCCACGTTGAAGCAATATGTTACAAGTACGTATGTTATTATAATGGTCCCAACGGGCATCATCATAACCGAGGGTCAATGTACCATATCCCAAATAAGCTTGGTTTCCATTACGGCTGTTTACTAAATCAGACTGCAGGTCCATGTGTTCCATTATACCCGAGCGCCAGCCAAGCAGCTGTCCGTAAAATCCATTTGCAAACTCACGGAAATGTTCCGGTTTTTTAAAATAGACCGCATCAGTTCTTGAATCCAACGGTTCTAAATCAAGGAATGTATCTGCACAAGAAGTTAATCCCATCATGCAAGCACAAGCCAATATATAAGTTATCTTTTTTCATACAATAGTCTATATCTTAGGTTGATTATAAAGTAATATTAAGTCCGAATGACCAAGTACGGGCAAAAGGATATCCGCTCGTATTGGAAGCGGAACCCATTTCCGGGTCAAAACCATCACGAATACTAGTAGCCTCCCAAAGGTCGTTACCTGAGAAATAAAGACGGACTTTCTCCAATTTCACTTTACGTGTCCATATCTGTGGCAATGTGTATCCTACCACCAATGTCTTCAGACGGATATAACGACTATTCTGCAACATGAAGTCGTTATTCTGGTAATTCCAGGCAGAGCGGTTTGTATTATTTGTCAGACGCGGATATCTGGCATCTTTATGATCTTCCGTCCAAGTTTGTCCGAGAAAAGTCGGATTCTGGTTTGTATAGATTGTACGGAAAGGATAAGCCATCCAGTCATTACGCATAATATATTGTTTGGCAACTCCTTGAAACATTGCGCTGACATCAATACCTTTCCACGATGCGCCAACTGTAAGACCATATACAAAATGCGGATTGGCATCTCCAATATACTGAAGGTCGCTATCGGCATTACCAAGATCAGTAATCTTATAATCACCGTTCAAGTCAAGACGTTTAGTATCACCGGGACGAAGTTCGGCAACCGTTCCCTTTCCTACATTATTTAGTGCTCCTACCTGCTCGGCATACAACGCATAATAACGGTCTACTTCCGCTTGATCCTTAAAGTATCCATCTGTACGATAAAGGAAGAATGCATTCAAAGGATAACCATTGACAGTCTTATTCACTCCTGCTCCATATCCGTCTGCTCCCGTCAGTTCTTCCAATTTGCTTTTAGTATCTCCGATATTGAAATTAGCATAATAAGAGAAGTCTTTAATCTGATCACGCCATCCGATAGTAAATTCCCAACCTTTTACATTCAGATGTCCACTATTGGTTTTCGGAGATTTGCCTCCCAGTACACCGGGATAAGTGACTTCCGACAGCATACCGATATTATCTTTAATGAAGTAGTCGAAAGAAGTAGTCAGGCGACTATTGAAAAAGTGCAAGTCAATACCAACATTTTTCTGCTCTACCCGTTCCCACGTACGATCAAGACTGATAATACCATTATTCCCCAAACCAGTACTTACCTGTGCTGCAGGAGAATAACCAAAGACAGTACTTCCTTTGTGTTACAGCAACTAAAGAGTCAAAATCTCCCAATCCCGCATCATTTCCGGAGTTACCGTAGCTGAGACGTAATTTTCCAAAATTAACAACAGGAGTAATAGCTTTTAAAAAGTTCTCTTCCGTAAAGACCCAACCTCCGGATACCGAAACAAAGTTTTTAAATTTATGTCCCTTTGCGAACTTAGAATTTCCGTCACGACGTCCGATCAATTCAATCAAATACTTTTCAGCATAATTATAATTCAACTTCATAATGTAAGAGTAAGAACCGTTGTGGGTCTTACCTCCTCCATTTCCTTGTGCACCGGAAGCAAGATTCAAATCATACACACCTGTATCTTCCATCTTCTCACGGGCTGTTACCATCTTTTTCTGTACCCACTTTTCAGCATTGATACCAGCCATCGCCTCAACATTATGCACTTTCGCAAAAGTACGTTTGTATTTCAGTAAGGCAGAATAATACTGATATTGCATATTATTGGCCTGCATCAAATAAGCAGGATTATGAATATCCTTAATATTCAATACATCTGTCGGATAAATCAATGACTGATTTGTATTGCTCACAACTTTATCGGCAGGATTTCCAAACCAATCATATGTCTGTACAGGAATCACATAACGGTCACGACGATATTCTTCATTTTGGAATGAAGCCATACCTTCAAAACTGATTCCTTTCCAAATATCAACAATGGCTTTCACATCAACGCGAGTAGTCAAGTTCATGCGTTCGTCACGCCCGCCATCAGAGGTTGCAGCTACAGGTTGACGGTCTCCTACTTTACCAAAATTGGCATACCACTGCCCATAGGGATTTTTAGCAGGGAAAAACGGAGGTTCGTTTCCATATAAAGATGTATCAATACCGGCAGAAGGTGACTCAGTGTCAGTCTTAATCATACTAGCCGATGTTTCCAATTTAAACCAGTCAGTAAGTCTGATTCCATAATTTAAACGCAGATTCAACTGTTTTGGCCATCATACGCTGTCGCCAAGTTTGCCTGATTATCTGCATATGCTAAAGATATACGATAATCTGTTTTCTCATTAGAACCTGATAAACTTAAATTATGCTGATAAGAAAAACGACGTGCAAACATCTCCTCCAAACGATTGGCATCTCCGATGAAGAGATCATATCCCCAGTCTTTAGCATTCGTATGATAAATACCGGAGATTCCCCTGTTGCATCTTCAGCATATTTTCTTCTGTACTCCAGTTCCACCAGTTTTTCACTTTCTGCTCTTTATTCGCTTCAATCCACATCGAAGCATACTCCTGCATACTTGGAGAGAAAGCCATGATACCGTTAGTCGTGAAACGCATATTGAAATTATAGTCTACTGTCACCTTTCCCTTACCTTTTTCGTTGTTACCAGAATCACACCGTTGGCAGCCTTAGCACCGTAAATAGAAGCAGAACCATCTTTCAACACACTGATACTTTCTATATCATCCGGATTCAGATTCTGGAAAGAGGCATCATTCAGTGTAGGGACTCCATCCACTATAATCAAGACTTTCCCACCATTTACAGATGTCGCACCACGAATCTGGAAATTCAATCCTTCATTACCCGGACGTGAGCTGGAACGGGTAACAACCAAACCCGAGTAGCTCCTTGTAAAGCTGCACCAACATTGGTGATGGCACGACTTTCCAAAACCTTACTACTTACTTGTTCTACCGCACCCGTCAAAGTAGCTTTCTTTTGTGTACCGTAACCAACAACAACTACCTCATCCAATGCATTATTGTCTTCTTTCAGTACAACCTTAAAATCCGAACGGTCATGAAGAGTAATAATCTGGTCTACATAACCGATATAGCTAATCTTTATTTGCTTAGCATCCGCAGGCACGTTCAATGCAAACCGACCGTCGATGTCGGTAATTACTCCTGCATTACTTCCTACAACCACTACATTACAACCAATCAGCGGTCCACCATTCACATCTGTAACAAGTCCTTTGATAGTACGTCCTGTCTGGGCTACAGTCAAACTCTCTTCTACAGAATCATTCGCATAGAGCAATACACCGGGTGAACCACCCAGCAATATGGCAAAAGCCAATGCAACTCCTCTACTACATAAGAATTTGGATTTAATTTCCATAATACTATTAAATTATTAAAGTTAATATGCTTTATTCCGAGACGGTATTTAACCGACTTGGGAAAATTCATTCCGCAAACAACCACGTACAGTCTTACGCGCCAACAATAACTGACACTCTACCGTACGAGGAGACAAAGACAATTTTCCTGCAATAGCAGGACAAGATAGCTCATGATTAAAACTCAACTCGTAAATCCGGCGGCGCTTGGCAGGAAGACTTTTCACCACCTCCTCATGCTTTTCTTTCAGTTCACGATAACAGATTACATCCTCCGTCGTGTTTCTATCAGAGTCGTTCACCTTATTATATATATAAGCAACAAAATCTTCCTGCTTATAATAACGGCGTATCTGATCAGTCACAATATTACGGGCAATCGTAAAAAGCAAAGACCAGACAGTGTCAGGTTTTACAAACATTCTGTATTCCCACAAGCGGACAAAAACATCCTGTGCCAAATCTTCCGCTTCATACGGACGGCAAATACGAAGAGCGATATAGTTTTTGATATGCTCCCGATATTTCAGGTAGCATTCTGAAAAGAAGTCGCCAAATGTAGCTTGTTGGTTACTCATGGCATTAAATTTATCCGTTTAACGATGTTACAAAAGTAAAAACAAGTTTTAAAAACAAATAGCACAAAAGTAACAGAAAACAAAACTATGGTAACAAGCGTGTTTTTTTGCAAAATATCCCCATTCCATCGGCATAAATGCAGGTTTCATAGTAACAAAAAAAGGGGAGGCCGTTACATTTGGCGACTCCCCTGTTCTGTACTTTTTGCATAAGTCTGTGGCATGATTCGCCACAGATGCAGATTATCTCTGGTATTTGCTTTACTGCGCAGCCTGAAAATCCGGAATACGTTTCACATCCGCACCTTTCATGACACCTTTTTAATGGCCTCATTTGTTTCGGTGATTTCTTTCTTGACGCGCTTATAATATTCTTTCGTCAGACCTTTTCTATTGCATCCGATTCCGTCGCTGCCCAGAAATATTGATAATCCATCAACATCAGATCCGGAGCCACTACTTTAAAGAAAATACTATCCCCTGCAAACTTCTCACGTAAATCACCCAGATAAATTGTATCTGCCGGATTTACTTCCTGACTGTTCGCACTATTTTTTGAACTACCTCCGCAAGAGGACAACAACAAACCTCCTACCAATGAAATTAAAACTAATACTTTCATATCACTATTTATTATAAATTGGCACAAATGTAATAATTAAACTAATAAACGTAACTATAATGTCATTCTTTTTTCCAGTCTCTTCTGCATATTGCTTAGGCAACATCCCAAACATTTCTTTAAAACACTTCGAGAAATAACTGGAAGAGCTGAATCCTACCCGATTCGCTATTTCGATGATCGGCAATCGGCTTCCTTTGCAATAATTGCGCTGCCCGTTTCAAACGGATACTGCGGATAAAGTCCGTCGGGGTATGTCCGGTTATGGATTGAAGCTTACGATAAAGACTCATGCGTACCATCCCCAAATCGCCACTCAACTCCTCTACACCATATTCCGATTGTCCATGTTCTTTTCTATGTATTCCAAGCATTTCTGTATCAATTGCTCGTCTACGGAAGTAATTGTGATAGCACTCGGATTTACTTCTATATTCTTACGGAATTCCTGTTTCCTCCTTTCCTGCTGTTCTATCAACTTCTCAATGCGTACCATCAGCATATCAAAGTTGAAAGGCTTCGACATATAGGAGTCGGCACCTACCTCATAACTGTTGATCTTAATATCATCCGCCGTGCGGGCTGTCAATAATATCACAGGTATATGGGATGTCTGCACGTTCGTCTTGATTCGGCGGCAAAGTTCGATACCATCCACTTTCGGCATCATGATATCACTGATAATGAGATCGGGATTTTCTTCAATCGCCTTTCTTTCCCCTTCTTCACCATCCGCCGCTTCCACTATCCGATAAAAATCCTCCAACTGCTCTTTCAGGAAAGTACGGAACTCTTGATTATCTTCTACCAACAACAATTTCTTTATATTCTCATCTGACGCAGATACAACGGTTTCCTTTTCTTTCATACCCGTCGATTCCATATCAGTTATTTCATCCGGCAGCTCATCCGGTTCCGGCGTCAAATCCATAGGTAGCCAAACGGTGAAGACCGACCCGCGATCCATCTGACTGTCAACCTTTATACGTCCACCGTGAATATTCACATATTCCCTGACCAGATGGAGTCCGATACCACTGCCTATCTTTTCATCCCCTTCATTGCCAACCTGATAGAAACGGTCAAAGATGTAGGGAAGATCGGACTCGGATATTCCGATTCCTGTGTCGGATACCGATATTCTCACATAGTTTCTCCTTCCACTTCCTCCGTCGCAAGTAATAAGTTCACGGTTCCTCCCTCGGAGTGTACTTAAAGGCATTGGACAAGAGATTATTTACAATTTTATGTACTTTATCCCGATCGAAAACATATAAAGCGCTCTGTGTTCCGACTGGTTTACAAAGTTAAGATGCTTCTCTACAGCCATCGGCATAAAATTATTGTAGGCAGAAACAATAAACTCCTCCATATCGCCATTCATCAAATGCAATCTCTCACCCTTCATTTCAAGTTTACGAAAATCCAGTAATTGATTTACTAATGACAAAAGGTTTTGAGCATTCTTATAAATTGTATTCAGTTGCTTTTTCATCGTCTCATCCGTCAAACGGCGTATCATCATATCCAACGGAGTGATAATCAGTGTCAGCGGAGTACGCAGCTCATGACTGATATTGGTAAAGAAACGGAATTTCATCTGGTCCAATTCTTCTCTCTGCCTCAAAGCTTCCTCTTCTTGCATACGGATCATCTTCTGCCGATTACGGCGGTTAATCACATAAATAAGACCGAAGACCAACAAAATACCCAAAACGGCATAGAGGATGCGGGCAGCCAATGTATCCCAAAACGGAGGACGGATCACAATAATGAATTCAGACTCCGGTCCCCATATCCGGTCGTTTCCGGCTGCGGACACACGGAAAACATATTCGCCAGACGGAAGATTATTATACACAACACGTCCCTGTCCATTCTCAAACGATGTTTCAATCCATTCTTTATCAAAGCCTTCCAACTGATAACGAAAAGAAGTCTGAGAAGGATTAGAGAAGTTCAGTCCCGAAAATTCAAGTGTTACATAATTCTCATCATATTCCAATTGCACTGCATCCGAATAACTCAATGCTTTGTCAAACAATATGCGCCCATTATATTCCTCTCCCGACACTACCGGAACATTGAACAGGCGGAATGAAGTGAATAAAGGCCGATTGAGGCATTGGTTATCAACCATATTCTCAGGAGAAAAGACAATAAATCCATTCATCAAGCCTAAGAAGAGTTGATTGTCACGGGTTATCAGAGAAGGAAAGCTATATAAATCATCCTGCCGGATCTCATCTTCGGACAAATAACTGACAACGTGAAAACTGTATTTATCTGTCTTACGGTCTACTTTTATCTTATAGATAGAAGTGACTGTCGATATCCATATATCATGATTTTTATCTTCCACCACATTCAGGATAGCTTGTGACAACCCTTCTTCTTTACCCAATGTATAACTTTTGCCCATGATGGGTAAGGACATTCAAACCGTATTGGGTAGCAAACCATAAAGTACCTTCATGATCTTTCAATATCTGGTTATACTTCATACTTCCTTGATTAAAGATTGAATTGGCTTGTCCATCCTGTTCGGATATCCAGATTGTATTTTTTGCAGGATCATAGATATACAAGCCATTATCGCTACCCACTACCAATCGGGACCGGTCGTCAATAGCCAACGCATTGGCTACTTTATATTTCTTCAACTCGGGAAACTGTTCGGATAATAGTTTTATCTGCCCATTCTCCGGATTGAACAAGCCTACACCTCCGTATATACTCACCCACAACCGTCCGGAAGGATCCTCGACCATAACACGTATATTACTGAAATCCAACTCATTCTGATAATCCGTGTCCGGATAGTCATAAGATCTTACTTTCCCGTGTTCTATACAATATAATCCGTCATGATAGGTCCCCACCCAGATACGGTTTTCTTTTTGTCTTCGTAGAGGACACGGCAATTCTTTTGATTGAATTCATTATATAGCCTGTTCAAGCTCCGTGTTGCCGGTTCGTAACGATACAGTCCCGAAGTGGTTCCCATAAGAATCTCGCCTTTCGAAGTCTCCAACATACAACGGATCTCCTCTCCTTTCCAGTCTCCGCGAATCATTTTCTTATTACACAGCATTATCTTGTTCATGCTGGGATGGTAATAGCACATTCCCTGATTGTAAAGCCCCATCCAGACGGAATTATTCTCATGATCGCAATAAATGCTCTGAACTGCATTTCTCACTCTGTTGCCTGACAACAAAGGTATATCCAATGTGTGAGTTACGGAGAAATTATGCATATCAATTACATAAAATCCGTCAATAACGGTTCCTACCCATGCATTTCCACCTTTATCCACATCCATTGAGGTGAACCATGAATAATGTCCCAACCGGATACTTGAAATCGGGTTCCATTTTTTTATTATAAACATCATAGTAACCTATCCCCGATCCCACATCAGCCAGAAGTCACCGTTATCGAGTATCCGTAAGACAACACGGTCATCCGGTTTCAGCTGTCCTTTCAAGAAATCGAGTTCCTGAATAAAACGTTTCTTCTCCCAATCATAGCAGCGGATAGCCCCTTTCTGATGCACCATCCAACTATAGTTGCCGTGACTTTCTATTCCCAACAGTCCGCCATAATATTCCATAAACTCATCATTCCTGCAAACCAGTTCTGCCGATTTCGTTTCCGTATCATACGTATAGACAGAAGATCCCGGCGTGAGAAACCAATAACGCTTCTCGGAATCAATAATCAGATCCTCCACCCTATCTTTCAGCCCGAACTGAAGAAACAGCGAATCTACATTATAGATATACTGTTCGGTAGTCAAATCAAAAACGCGCAGGCTTTTACGTTCTTTCATCCACAAACGTTTATCGGTATCAATATATTGTTCGGGAATGATGTGGTTATATACTATCGGATATTCGCCATGAATATTGAAAGGAAAATTTGAATAGTTCGCACCGTCATACAGGCTTAGCAACACAGTGCTTCTCACCCCGATACGTCCGTCGGAAATGGGAAAACGCTTTTTACATAGTTATCCGGTAATCCTTCGACAACTCCGATCTGGCGGAATACGTAAGGGATTCCTGCGAGCTCAGATACCCGGATATAATATCCCCCATATAATAATCAATATGCATATTCGAATCTTCATAGTTTTCTTTTTTGTAGTACTATTATTAGTACGAACGAAAAATGAAATCCCCTTATCCTACTCCACTATTATTTTGAAACAAAGATAACAGTCAGCAGGCAAAATCAAGTAAAGAGCGACAAAACTTTCACTCTTGAATTTGTTTTTATCGAATATACAGCTGTAGTTTTTGTAAGTAGAATGCTAACTTTATTTAAAAGTAGGCATTTTAAACTTGTAAATCAATCCTCCCACCATAGAAGCAACGCGGTCGGGTCTTCCCTGATCCATACCATCATACGTGTCCGTGCGAATGCCTACTTTGGGTTCCACATAGAAATCGAGGAAGAGCCCAGTTTCAGTTTGACTTGCGCACCGGTGTCAATTCCCGGAACTGCTTTAAATTCACCTCTACGACGTACCAATCCGGCTGTCACTCCGACAAAAGGAACAACATCTATCACATGATCCCGGCTATATCCCTTCGCCAAAGTAGCGAGACTCATCATATAATCCATTCCTAACCCAGCATAATGAAGATTCAACTTATCCGGTGTTTTCGCCTTATACATGATTGTTCCGTTCACACGCCATGCAGAAAGCGGAGTATACCATTTTCCGATACTACCCTTAGCTTCCACCCCCATATTCTTTACCAAATCCCGATTGGCAACCAGCAGACTGCTTACGCCCAATGCTCCCGATATGAAATACCGTTTGTCATCTTTCTCAAACACACTGCGATTGGCCGCTTTGGAATAAGGAACAAAACGATAATGGAAACCGGCATTGATCCCCACCATCACATCCTTCTGTATGAAACCCAGATTTCCTTCGATAAACTTATCACGATACAGGCGGATTTGCGGTTCGAGATACAAACCGAAGAAATCATTGATGTGCCATACTCCCTGTACCCCCGCATTGAGTCCCGGCTGGAACTTATGCTCTGAATTCGACGTATAAGCCAGATTAAATCCTACCGAACCGATCAGTTCAAAAATACGTTCCGGATCATATCCGCTCATGGTAGAAGTGATATTCCATAAATAATCCAATCCTCCGGTTACGGTGATATGTCTGAGTCTCTCCGCCTCCATATCTGTCGGAAGCAAATAATTGGAGAAGAAACCTCCCGTCCCTACCAGTCGCAGACCGGAATACGGAGTAAACCATTTTCCGATAGAAGCGGAAAGTTGCGGTCCCCATGCAGCGAGATGTTTCAGATTAGTCTTATTCAGGAATAACTGTGCACCGATACCTGACGTCATGAATAGATTGTCGGCAATATGATTGCTTGAGAATCCATTCTGAGGACGGGCTGCACGGTCTATTGTGTGATACGTCACACCGAAGTTCAGTTCTCCGAGCTGGTCTGTACTACCGAAACCACATCCACCGGCATATCTCTTCTGATAAACATTAAGGCGGGGTTCCACAAACAAATCTACGGAACGGTTCAACCGGAAACTTCCTTGAAGCCCGATGCCCAATCCCGGTGCATACTTGGCTGTCTGCGCCACTCCTTTTGTCCCGGACAGATTGACACCGGCTATACCGATCAAAGTGAAAAGCCTCTGTTCGTCATATCCCCAAAGTATATTATTGATATTCAGCAAATAATCGGCATGCAGGTCTATATGCTTGAAATAGCTGCTCGCACTACCGGCAGGCGTATCGCTGTAGCCAACGGTTCCGGACAAGCGTACTCCCGACGACGGACTGAACCATTTACCGATTCCGGCAGAGAACTGCGGTCCGAATCCTTTGAGTGTATTCTTTATCCCCGGCATTTTCAGCGTACTGATTCCACCAGACAACGAGACAAACATATGATTGAGGAATGAGCTGTTATCGAAGTTGTCAAAATGAATCTTCCTACCCATCGCCGCAGCAGGCATATAGGTCAGACCCACCAAGACCGATCCTCCCATTTTATAGTTTCTCCAACTTTCCGTATGCCCCAATCCATCGTTGTACCATCCGATTCGGGGTTCGACAAATAAATCGAGTGTCCGTGAAAGACGGATATTCCCCTGCAATCCCATACGGACACCATAATAGAACTCATGTCCATTCTTCACAGCCGGATTATCACCGGCCGAATTGTCATTGGCCCTGGAATAGCCGACTTCAACTCCCGCTATACCCAAAAGTTCGAACCTGCGCTGTTCGTTGTATCCGAATGTAAGAGAAGATATATTCAGCAGGTAGTCGAAGCTGCCTCCTACCATTTTTATCTTACTATTATATACTTCCGACGGCAAATAGCCCAAAGTCGCTCCCAGACGCGCCCCGTGAACAGGAGTGAACCATTTGCCTATAAAAGCATTGGCTGTCATTCCCATGCCATCCTGTCCTCCGCTCGTCAGCAAACCGTAAGGTCCCAGCCCGGCAGAGAAAAAGAGGTGTTCATTGAATTTATTACTTTCAAACCTCTCATTGGCAGGTCTTTTCTGCAACATATATTTCAATGCACCATAATCCTGTGCCTGCAAAGCAACAGACAACATCAAGAACAATGCCACTGCCGCATATTTATTTTTGATTCTGAGGATATCCATCATTTACTCTTTCGTTGTATTATCATTCTTTATTTTCTGCTCTTCGGGCAACAGGTCAATAATGTCACCGTCCACTCTCGCGGTCTCCAGCAAGGAAGGATCCAGTTCCAAAGCTTTCTCAATATACATAAGTGCTTCACCCACCTTTTCCATACGGTTGGCAGCGATAGCCTTCACATAATACTCGCGAGCCGAGCCCGTATCCAGCTGCGAAGCCTTCTCCCATGCTTCCTTATTCTTCTTCATCGCCAGCAACATGATCACTTCATTGAAAGGGCTGGTAGCCGCCACTTTCTCAAACGCATCATCGTAATAGCCTGCCATCGCCTGAACGATCGCCTGCAAATCATCGGCAACAACTCCCTCCGGAAGCAGTGTCAACACAGAATCAGCCTTCGTATATTTACCTTCATGCAACAGGGCAATCGCCTGATTGGAAAGCAATTCCACCGGAGCCGACTTGCTGACGAACGGTTCAAGAATCTTGAGTCCGGCGTATCTTTCTGAATATTCAACACAGCCAGCTCATTCGCCGCATACGTAAAGTTATCGTACAATTCAAGAGCTTCTTTACAATACCTCTCTTTTTCATCCGGCGTTTTAGCCGTTGCAATCATCCGGTAATATTCAAAACGTGTCAGCTCCTTCGGATCTTTCTTATAGAGCTGCATAATTTCCTCATCCGTCAAAGAACGGAAAATAGAATATCCGTAAGTGTACTGCACTTTTCTCAACTTAGGCAGATACACAGCAGCAACCTCCTTATAAAAAGGTTTCGATTTCAGCGCGCGATTCAACTGGTAATTCTTTTCTCCGTATCGCTTAATCAATTCCGTGATCTCGTCGGCCGTATCCTGTCTGGAATCTTTCCGCAGCAACTCCGCCACTTCTTTCCACGAAGCGACCGACGCGTCCGATTTCACCTCCAGAAGTTTGCGGGTCTCCGGGTCGAGTTGCGACAAGATACGGTCCAGCGCCTTGTCCGTACGCAACTTAGCCAGTCGCAGATTCAATTCATACGAACCGTCCGGTGAAGCGACACCCGTAATATGGAAACTTTTCAATGAAGCCTCCGGATTCATCTCGATAGCGTGCAACTCTTGATTCAAGCGATTCAGTTCCACCTGATTCTGTGGATTCTTATCATCCAGATCAGCTTTTCCCACAACGAAAGTCAAGTTGACTTCTCCTTTGGTATCCCTCAATTGCATCACAGGTTTGGGGAGATATTTCTCATCCGTCAGATTAAAAGCGGAGAATTTATATTCCAGGAAACGCAACGGATTGACAGTACCGCGTGCGATAGAGAAAGAATCCCGATAGATAATAGCACGGTAATTCTCCATCGCAAGATGCACATCCGCACGATAATCATGTTGCAGATACTCTATATAGATAGAATCATGATAGGCGATAATATCCCCGTTCCGCGAGGAAGTAGTCTTCACCTGTATGTATTCGTGCAGCGGGTCCTGTTCGATATTATAATCATACATACGCCGCTGGGTAGTATTATATGTACCTCCGTCGAACACCACGGGACGTAACAGCAAACGCTTCTTCTGTGTCACATCATAGATAGAAGGTTGCAACACCAAACGGCGGTTGGAAGTGAACATCTCCTTAGGCACCGGCACACGGGTTTTCAGATGGAAGTAATTGCCTTTTATCTCAATGTCCGTAGGCTCGGGCACCACTTTATCCTTCACTTTTTGAAATCACAGTCACCTCGTCAAGTTCAATGACCGCATCTTTGAGCACCACGTTGATAATCTGCTTTCCGCCCACCTTGACCGTCTTGTCTTCATACCCGACACAGGTATATTTCAACGATCCGTGCCGTTCCGCCAGCACACTGTAGCGTCCGTCCTCATCGGAGATTTCAATGCGTTCATTCGTCACAGGATCTATAATATTCACGTTCGGAATGCTTTTTCCCTGTTGGTTGGTGACGTGTCCTTGCACACGCATACGTTGGGCGTACGCATCCGCACCGAGTAGCAGCATGGCTGCCAGGAGGATTCCGATTAATCTATCACGTTTACAATTGATTTTCATTCTCTTTTCTAACTATAAATGTTCGTTCCGTTACCGGATAATATACACAAAGACACTCCCAGCTTCACTGGTGCCAGCGTTGTCTTACTGTCATTCACCGCATCCGGTTTCGGAGCACCCTTGTCGTACTTAAACTGGCGGTAGCGCATCACCCCGATACCTGCCGTCGCCTCAATATTCCAATGATCGTTCAGCACCCAAAGCATAACCGTACGTCAAACCGACTGCCAGCGCATCGCCTTTGTGATGCACATCTTTAACCAGCATATTAAAATTGTTCGCAAAAGCGGTGACACCTAGAAAATGGCTCACCATCGGACGGTTTAACCAATAACGTACTTCCGGCTGAAAATGTGTGAAAGTAGTTTTAAAATTGTCTGTACTGATCGGATTCGCAGCGACTCCCATATTGAGAGAGATATGACGACCCAAAACAAATTCGGCCTCGACATTAGGGCTGGCAGTCAGCCATCCCAACGTGTTCGTTTTCACAGCCACTCGTTGTGCGTGTACATGTACCCCACAACACAATAACAGAAATGACAACAGAGCGACCACTCTGCGACCATTTCTCAGTGCATATACCATAATTATTTTCCCACTAAATATTTCCCACTAAATATCCACCCTATATAAATAAGGACTTCCTGTCCGTTTCTTCCGAATCAGACAAGAAGCCGCAAATTTAGAAAAAAATATGGCATTCACAACGTTTGCCTACGTTTTTTTTTTTTTATTGCAATATTTCCTTAGCAGTCTGCCAATACATTACAATATTATCAATCTATGGACAGGATATACATCTTTTTGTCTTCTGCGCAGCTTCCACTTTCATCTTCTTGCCGCCGATCACCACCGTGCAAGAAGCGGAAGACAAGATATACCATTTCCTTGCTTCTGTTCGAGCAGAACATTGGCGGGAACAGAAGTACGGATACTGACTCCCGGTGCTATCAGTTGCGTTCCGTTACCCATAAACAGCGTACGGTTATCTCCCCGCATACCGGTTACTGATTACCGCATAATCCGCTTTTACTTTCATCCCTTGAAAAATAATCATGCATTTTGTCTCCACCCTGCACTTTACGGCTACGGAATATGTCAACATAGTAACCGGTTTCCGGTCCCGTGGTGACGATGCTCGTCAGACGGGTCTGGTCGGCACAACTCTCCGGTTCGCGGAAGTAGACTTCACTATATGTAATCGGATAAAATTCTCCTTTCTTTGATACCGGTGCCGGAAAGCAAGAGTTCACACGGAAAGCATGGTTGCTCTTCATTACCGGATAGCTCGATATACCGTCTACACAAACCGTATTATGACTGGGAAACTGGGAATAATATTCCAAGTAATCCAATCCGCTATACAGATACAAGCCGATACCGGCATCGGGACCCAAAACATAGCCTTTGCCATAAAGCTCCATAGAGATTCCGTTGGCGTGCATGTGATTGCCTTCACTGCCATTCAGCGATACCATAAGGCTGTGGCGTGGATGCATCCCGTTGCGCTGCACCAACCATGACACATTCGGAGCATAGAACAACGGTGATACATAATCTTCTATCTTGCCAGCCTTAATATCAGGATTCAGCACCAATGGTTTATCGTCAAAAAAAGAATTGATGGAGACACGGGCATTCCGTTTCCCGTTCGCCTCACCCATATCCGGCTTCAAGCACTTCAACAAAGCCGTGAAATAATCCTCCTGCTCTTTCTTGCCATTGACCTGGGCATTCTCTATCATACGGATTATTGGAGAAGTATTCAAATAACCGGGATGGGTATCACCAAATCCGCACATCATCCGGTTGGGGAACAGATATTGGGGAGTAGCGGCTACTGCTTTCGGAATAACCGGCAAATCCAGAGTCAAATCATATCCCAAATTACGGTCGAACAGATTGGTGAAGTTGGCATAGTCATTAAGTACAACACCACTGTAACCGGGACACTCCGCCCAAATACCGGTATTTGAGTCATAGCCATAATCCGCCAGTTTCTTCAGGCTCCATTGACGGATACTGGAACGGTTGAGCACATAATCAATGTAGTACTCACGCCCCTTACCGTCGGCATAACATCTATTATCTTCCAAAATCATGCCAATGTCCATGACATAACGCGCCTGCATCAGGTTCCAGTTGTTATGAGGCACTCCGTTTGCTATGATATTCTCTGCCCATTTCTTGAAAGCTCCGGCATAGATTTCCAGTTTATCGGCATAATTGCTATGTAAATAGCCGTAAAGAAAATCATAAAGAGGAACTATATCTTTAAGAATATCTTCGTGGATTACCTCGAAAGAAGTCATGCCCACCAAAGTTTGCTGGTGCATGGTCGAAAGTTTCACCTTTTATATATACCTCAGTAGCATGGGATTTCCAATACATAGCCAGACGCGACAACAACCAATCCGGCCGGGTGGCCGTCAGATCGGTATATTTCTCCGTACGCTCTCTCAGCTTATCGAAAACATCCTTTGCCCATTCTTCGGTCTTAATCAAGTTCCACGTTTCCTGCTTCCCTTCGGTGTAGTCAGCACTCTCGGATGAGCCTGCGGCATACTCTCCGGCAAGGGAATTTCTTGTCCGGACGCACTATTGAGGAAAGATAAAAAAAACATAGTCCCAGTAAAATTCGTCTCATACTTCAATATCTTTTTAGGTTTGCTACCTATTAAATACGAAGATAAACATTTATTTACCTAAAGCCCCCGTCAAAGGCAGGTTTATTTTCCCGGTATCTCTATACAACACAAAAAAACGACTCTCCTGACAAATCAAGACGGCCGTTTTTCATCAAATAATCAAAAAAAATAATGAAAATGCGGAAGATTCGAACTCGTGATACCCTTTAGGGGTATACACGCTTTCCAGGCGTGCCTCTTCAACCACTCGAGCACCTCTCCTTAAGGGAAAATTCGCTTCCCTATAAAATAAAAAGCAGCTAACTTGCTGCTTTTCAGCGGAGAGACAGGTTTCTGAACTTGTCAGCCTATTCTCTCTGTATATCAGCGTTATAACATCAAGGTAAAGAACAAATGTAGCAAAATTGTAGCACATTTCTGAAGGCTTTTTGAAACCCTTTTTGACTGCCTATGCCATCATTTTATCACGGTTCAAAGATACTAAAAAACGAACACATTGCCAAATGCTTTATAATAAAAATTTTCAGCCACTCCACTGCTACACTTTTTTAGTGCAAGGTGCGAGCCTCCGATTATGGCGAATCATTTGGAACCATACAATATCTGTATCATCCCGGAAGGCTTTGCCGAAGAAATCATATAGATGTTTTGAAAAAGCTTTCTTGAGACATTTATGCTTTTCAGAATATAGTTTATACAGACCTTACCTTATTGACTATCTCCTATTCGGCTATTAGTGCCATTAGCTCCCTATAGTGATGCTAATGGCACTTTTGACGCCAATTCACTACTGTTCTGTTGATTTTATGTCTCTTATATTATTTCCCTGAATTTTTAGTTGAACTTGCTTCTACGGAAATGTTTGTGCCCAAGAAACAAGAATTTGCCTGTTTGGAAAGATAATCTCCGCCAGGAAGCTACTAACTTTATA